>Ga0100393_10000153_pt1 | contig 79555 bp, 83 predicted proteins | sample CryGeymeta201517_FD_81546 | JGI IMG/M metagenome (GOLD analysis project Ga0100393, IMG submission 81546) | Groundwater microbial communities from Crystal Geyser aquifers in Utah, USA - Crystal Geyser metaG 2015-17 | ecosystem: Environmental > Aquatic > Deep subsurface > Groundwater | place... | reverse complement strand
CTAGAGACTACCTCACCATCCAGCAACACCTCAAACGCTGGCGCTGTGCCAGTGTAGATGCTGCTTAGATCAATGTATAAATCAAATAAGGGCATGATACTGCCTGATCCCGTTTCCCTATAGTGCTTCCTTGCCTATCTGCAATAGATAGTCTTCTCCATCTATAAGTTTACCCGATGAAGTTTAACAAAACATGAATACTATTGCACGCCTTCATATATTTAACATATTGATATTAAATGATAAAAGGTGAAAATCACAAAGTCAGGCGATAATCGGATGATCTTCCCCTAAAGAAATAACTAAATCAGCCACTTCTTGGGTCGCTTTGGCAAGTGCCTCTTCGTCAATACCGCGTAAAACAAGCGCCGTACCAAACTTTCCATTTTGATACTTAGGGTATGAGCCAATAGAGATTTCAGCATAACGGCTTTGAATCTCAGCCAAACCATCGGCAACGATGCTCTCGGCCAAGTTACAGCTTACACTGCGTGTTTCAACAGGTTTTCCGCCTGTTAATGTATGTTTGATCGCGTCAAACATCGCCTGCATAATGCGTGGGACGCCTGCAAAAACATAAACATTCTCTATCTTAATTCCCGGCGCGCCGCTAACGGGGTTATCAACCAATGTCGCACCTTTAGGGATCATCGCCATTTTCTTGCGGCTTGGCGTGATCTCGCTCTCATTTTTATAATAAGCCAGCAATTCGCCATAGGCCGCATCATTCAACTCTAACTCAACACCAAAAGCCGCCGCAATACTCTCTGCGGTAATATCATCATGCGTTGGTCCAATGCCGCCCGTTGTAAAGACATAGTCATGCGCTTTGCGCATTTCATTGACCGTCTTGATAATCTTTTGCCGATCATCAGGGATAACGCGCACCTCATAAAGACGCACCCCGATTTCATTCAAGTTTTCTGCAATCCACGGGGTGTTTGAATCATGCGTACGGCCTGACAGAATTTCGTCACCGATAATAATAAGCGCCGCAGTATAGATTTCTTTGGTCATTTTTAGCCCCTAAACTTTTGATTTGCGTATCAGAGGATATAAGGTATTTTAGATAATGACACAAGCAAAGCAAATTTTTAGCGCCACTGGCATAGAGCTCCACCCAAAGAGCGATTTTGAGGGCATGCGTAAAGCAGGGCAGCTAGCCGCGGCCTGCCTTGATATGATTACAGATCACATTCAAGTGGGCGTCACCACCGATGAGCTCAACACGCTCTGCCATGATTTCATCATCAAAAATAACGCCATTCCCGCCCCGCTCAATTATAAAGGCTTTCCCAAATCTATCTGTACCTCCCTCAATCATGTTGTCTGCCATGGCATCCCCGGAGATCGTGTTTTAGTAGAGGGCGATGTACTCAACATTGATGTCACGGTTATCCTTGATGGCTGGCACGGCGATACATCGCGTATGTATTATGTGGGCGACAAAATCCCCGTCAAGGCCCGCCGCCTTTGTGAAGTCACCTATGACTGCATGATGGCAGGGATTGAAGCCGTCAAGCCAGGCGCAACCTTGGGCGATATTGGGCATGCCATACAAAGCATGGCCGAAAAAAACCGTTTTTCTGTTGTCCGCGATTTTTGTGGTCATGGTCTTGGCCGTACCTTCCACGCTCCGCCTTCTGTTGTTCATTTTGGCCTACCCGGTCACGGCGAAGTCCTTGAACCAGGTATGTTTTTCACAATTGAGCCGATGATAAATGCTGGCAAATACGCCACCAAAGTTCTGCCCGACAACTGGACAGCCGTCACCAAAGACCGCTCGCTATCCGCGCAGTATGAGCATTCATTGGCCGTCACCGATGATGGTTTCGAAATTTTCACACTATCGCCCAAAGGCTTTGCTCAACCACCTTATAAGAACTAAACTGATACCGTTATGCCCTTATTCGATTTACACAAAGCTGACACTAATAAAATAGACAAACCTATAGACAAGCCCAATCACTCAGGCCATCGCGATCGTTTACGCGCCCGTTTTTTATCTGCCCCGGGCAGCCTACCTGACTATGAACTGCTTGAGCTTTTATTGTTTATGGCAATCCCGCGCAAAGATGTGAAGCCTATTGCGAAAACCCTCATCGCACGCTTTAAAAATATCAACGGCGTTTTAAACGCCAGCATTCAAGACCTCCAGGGTGTCGAGTGCATTAGCCAAAAAACTGCCATTGCTATTCTTGCAATCCGTCAGGCAGGCTTACGGCTATTACAGCAAGATATCATGGGTCGCCCTATTTTAAATAGTTGGCAACGCTTGATTGATTATTGTACTGCTTCAATGGCTCATGATAAAAACGAGCATTTCAGACTGCTTTTTTTAAATAAAAAAAATGAGCTTATCGCAGACGAATTTCAACAAAGCGGCACTGTTGACCACACCCCTGCCTATCCGCGCGAAATTATGAAACGCAGCCTAGAGCTTGGCGCGACTGCTCTTATCCTTGTCCACAACCACCCCAGCGGCGACCCAACCCCCAGCGACGCCGACGTGCAGCTGACACACCAAATCATCGCCGCAGGAACACCCTTCGACATCGTCATCCACGACCACCTCATCGTGTCGCGGAATGGCACGAGTAGTTTTAAGACATTGGGGTTGATATAATGCGTTCATTTTTGGGCATTCCTTCAGGACTATGGGGAACATTAATAATCCTATTACTGGTTATATATTCTATAGACCCACCACTTTCTAAAACGTCAAAGGCATATTTATCTCTTAATACAGACGTTTCATTCAACAATAATGGCGCAATCTATATTGCAGGCATAAATGTTCCAGAAACCATTGATCCTTATGAATACGGATATTATCTTTATAAAAAAAGATATGCCAAGGAAACTGATTTTCGCCTTAATTCAAACTTTGAAAACCTAGACATTACAAAAGATGCAGTCTCTTATATTGGAGAAAACAATCTTCACTGTTGGTATCGTCAAGAAGATATATCAGAAGAAAATTGCGCTTCGGAAACCGAATTAGAAGAACTTATAAAACAAAATAGCTTGTTACTTGATCGCTATGGAACCTTAAAAGAATTCGAAAACTTTAATTTTAATCTAAGAATCACAGATCGTGATTTTTTTAAGGGGCAGACATATATTTCTTTGCAAAGCCTCATTAATAGCCAAGCCATCTACCTGGCTCAAAAAGGCCAATATGATGAAGCCTTTAATTTATGGCACACGAACTTTCTGATGAATAAAAGAATTTTTTCACAGTCAAATAGCCTCGTTATGTCTGGAATAATTACAGTTGGTTTAGAAGTCTCACGAGAAGCGTCACTCAAACTATTTTCAATTCTGCCTTCAAACAAAGTTTTCATAGACAAGACAATACAATACATGCTTTATTAAACCCCATATTTACAACAGAAAATCCTATTCATAGAATTTTTTCTGATGAATTCAACTATATTTTTGATGCTTTTTATGAAATGGAGGAGTTTAGAGATTTAAACATTTCACAACGCCTCAAAGTTGGTTTTTTTTACAAACCGCGTGCAACAAAAAATAAATATGCTAAACAGTTTGAAAACATTTTAATATTAGAGGCACTGTCAGATACGCAATATTTCTCTGATAGAGATATACAGTTCCCTGATTACTCAGACTATTCCAAAATTTCGCTTTTCCCCCTTCCTTTTTATAATATGATTGGAGATATTTTAATGATTGGCGTTATTAGAGGAAACGAACTAGTTACAAACTGGCGCTTTAATGAGATTAAAAGCAGGCTTATCGCTGTCGCTTTACTTGCACAAAATCAAAATATCGAAACACAACAAATGCAAAACTTCTTAGACAGACTTCCTGATAATATGAAAAGCACGATCGACCACGCGCCTTTTGAATGGGTTGATAACAAACTGCAAATCTCTATTAAGTATCCCGAAGAGCGGGTTTTTGAAATCTCATATCCTCTAAAAACACTCTCACAATGACATTTTGTCATTCTTATGGTATCATGAAATTATTCGCCTGATACCCCCCACGGCTGGTGGCAGACATCGTCAGGGGAATTTGGTTTTCTTAAAAAAATGGCCCACAGCCCCCGCACAGTATTTTTTGAGCAAACAAACTAGGTTGCTCCTTTTAACAAATAAAATCAATATGTTACACCTGTTTGCAATTTAAACTTTCTCAATCTTGGGGCTAGTATTATCAATATCATAATGCTAAAACACTCTCATGATACCTCGATATACAAGACCCGAAATGGCCGCTATTTTTGAACCTGAAAACAGGTTTAAAATTTGGCTTGAAATTGAAACCTTAGCCTGTGAGAAAATGGCGCAGCTCGGCACTATTCCTCAAGCTTGCCCAGACGCGCTGCGCGAAAAAGGCGGCTTTGATGTTGCCCGCATTGACGAAATCGAAGCAGAAGTCAAACACGATGTTATCGCCTTTCTCACCAGCGTCGCCGAGCACATTAATGATCCCGACGCGTCGCGTTATGTTCACCAAGGCATGACAAGCTCTGACGTTGTTGATACCTGCTTTTCAAAACAGCTCACTGAGGCCGCCGATATCCTGCTCGAAGATATGGACAAACTTCTCGCAGCCCTCAAAAAGCGCGTAATTGAACATAAAGATACTATTTGCATTGGACGTTCGCACGGTATTCATGGCGAGCCAACAACATTCGGCCTGAAACTTGCTGGTCATTACGCGGCGTTCAAACGCGGGCGTGATCGCTTGGTCAGGGCGCGCGAGGAAATCGCTGTTTGCACTATCTCTGGCGCAGTTGGAACATACGCAACCGTTGATCCAGCGGTGGAAGCTTATGTTGGCGAACATCTTGGCCTTCGCCCCGAAACGGTCGCAACGCAGGTTATTCCGCGTGATCGCCATGCAATGTTTTTTGCTACGCTTGGTGTTATCGCCAGCTCTATCGAAAACCTTGCGATTGAAATCCGCCACCTTCAACGCACCGAAGTGCGCGAAGCAGAGGAGTTCTTTTCGAAAAACCAAAAAGGCTCAAGCGCAATGCCGCATAAGCGCAATCCAATTGCGACAGAAAACTTAACAGGTTTGTCGCGTTTAATCCGCGCAACTGTCACGCCAGCACTGGAAAACGTGGCATTATGGCATGAACGCGATATCTCGCATTCATCCGTTGAGCGAAATATTGGCCCTGATGCTTGCGTCACACTTGATTATGCACTGCATCGTCTAACAGGCGTAATTGAAAACCTTCTCGTTTATCCTGAAACAATGATTGAGAACTTAGAGAAAATGGGCGGGCTTGTTTTCCCTCAACGTGTTCTTCTTGCGCTCACACAGGCTGGTATTTCACGCGAAGACGCTTACCGCATCGTACAACGCAACGCGATGGCAGTGTGGGAAACCAAAGCCAAGACGACTTTGTTTGATGCCCTCACCAACGATCCCGATGTTACGGCAAAGTTAAGCGCAGATGACATTAAATCCATATTCGATTACAAGGCCTATACAAAGCACGTTGAATCCATTATCAATAGAGCACTAAACAGCTAGCAATAAAGGAGCGCGCCATGAAAGGTGATAAAAATGTCATCAAATGTCTGAACAATGCCCTAAAAGGGGAACTGACAGCCATTAATCAATATTTCTTACATGCAAAAATGTTGGAAGACTGGGGCGTTACGAAATTAGCGGCACATGAAAAAGCGGAATCAATTGAAGAAATGGTTCATGCAGAAAAAATTATTGATCGTATTTTGCTTCTTGAGGGCCTTCCTAATTTACAAGACCTTGGCAAATTGCATATTGGTCAAAACGTCAAAGAAGTTATTGAGTGCGATATGATAATTGAAACTGCCGGCATCCAAGTTTACCGTGAAGGCATTAAAGCTGCTGAAGCGGCATCTGATTACATCACATCTGAATTATTTAAGGCTATTCTTGCTGATGAAGAAAAACATCTTGATCATCAGGAAACACAGCTTAGAATGATTGAAGATATGGGAATTGAAAACTTTATTGCCCTTAATTCGAGCGCCACTGGGGTTTCTGAATAACCTTATTTATATACATAATTTTAAAAAAGCTCCTCATTGAGGGGCTTTTTTTATTGTTGAGCTTATCACATTTTTACTTGCGAATAATTCGCAATTGCATCATATTGCTCATTGTAAATGATATTTGGATAGCGAGCCAATAAGGACATAAAATGTATATATGTATGTGCAACCCCTTTACGGATAAAGAACTTGATAGCGCGCTTAAAAACGACAACGTTCGCAAACGACCATCGGATATCTATAAAGCCTGTACAGGGGGCGAAAAACCTTGCTGCGGCACCTGTATCTGCGAAATCAGAGATCGTATTTGCGCCCATAACGAGGAAACTTTTCTCCTCGCGGCTGAGTAAATGCAATAACCAGAAAATATATTATTGAAAATATAAATTTTCCGTAATATAAATCTCATATACACAATTAATGAGGTTTATATGACATCAGATTCTCCTATCGGCCTATTTTCTCAGGTAAAAGATCCTGAAGCTTTTCAAGCAACCATGGGTTCTGCTGACCTCCTCAATGAAGGACGCAAAATTATTGATCATGTTGACCCCAAAATAGTCAGCTATATGTCAAGTTTTGCTTTAAGTGCGTCGCCTCCCAAGAGCATAACCTTACCAAAAAAAGTCATAGATAAATTAGATGGAGCGCCAGAGGACTTTTTAATAGCTATAGCACGTTACGTCCATTTCAACGGCATGAGTGAAGACATGCGCGAAAAGAACCTTGTCACATTAGCAGGGTTTGTCGCACAGCGTTTTACAGCGATTAGCCTCATCGCACTGTCAAAAAAAATGAACGGTGAAACGTCACCCTTTCATGCAGAGCGCCACGCCAATGTTTTAAATATAAAAGGCGAAGAGCTAAGAGGAAATGGCGGGAATGCGGATTTAGGACAAAAAGCATTTTGCGATTTTATGCAAGCTGGCTGTATTTTTCAGGCAGCCTATATGACAGATAACGGCAAATCTGCAGAGCCAGTAAGAGCACGCTTGCAAAAAATCGGCATAAACCCCTTATAAACACGCCGCCCCCTTGCATTCGCTTATCCGATATGGCAATTTTTGTATTCTTCAACCTTTAGAGGGATATTTAAACCATGCTAAAAACCTTTGCTTTATTACTCGGGAGTTTATTGATTATGAGCGCAACAACACAGGCCGCCGACCTTGATCCGGAAAACACACTTCTTCTTGACCTAAAAGACGGCCAAGTGACTATTAAACTTATGCCCGACATTGCGCCAAAGCATGTTGAACGCATAAAATCTCTCACACGCGAAGGCTTTTATAACGGCATCGTTTGGCACCGCGTTATTGATGGCTTCATGGCACAAACAGGTGACCCAACGGGGACAGGTATGGGCGGTTCAGAGCTTCCTGATCTTGCTGCTGAATTCAACGACTATAACTTTGGCCGCGGTACAATTGGCGCGGCACGTTCACAAAGCCCAAACAGTGCAAACTCACAATGGTTTATCTGCTTTGATGACTGTAGCTTCCTCAACAACCAATACACAGTATGGGGTCAAGTTGTTGATGGTATGGAACATGTTGATGCCATTACCAAGGGTGAGCCACCAGCAAATCCTGATAAAATCATCAAAATGCAAATCGCTGCAGATGTGAAATCAGAAGAAGCACCAAAAGCGGCTGTTGCTGAATAAGCATGCCAATTGCCTACCCCATTTATCAGGTAGATGCCTTTACCAATCAAACCTTCGGCGGCAACCCAGCCGCCGTTGTGCCATTAGACGCATGGTTGCCTGATGAGGTATTACAAAAAATAGCGTTAGAAAATAACTTATCTGAAACGGCTTTCTTCATCCCGACAAAAGAAGGCTTTCATTTACGTTGGTTTACGCCAACAGTTGAAATCAACTTATGTGGCCACGCTACACTTGCGACGTCTTATGTGATTTTCAACGAACTAGATTACAAAAGAGATCTGATTAAGTTTGAAAGCCGATCAGGGGAACTGATTGTTGCGAAAAAGGATAATCTTTTAACGCTTAATTTTCCCGCATGGCAATATACAAAAATCGACCTTGATGACCGCGTGTCAGTGGCTCTTGGTGCAAATCCTATAGAGCTTTATGACGCGCCAGACTGGCTCGCCGTTTTTGAGCATGAAGATATTATTCAAAATATGACGCCTGATATGCTTGCCTTATCCAAAATAAAAGAATGCCGTGGTATTATTGTGACCGCTCCCGCAAATGATAAAGAAGTTGACTTTATTTCACGCTGGTTTGGCCCTAATGAAGGGATTGATGAAGACCCTGTAACAGGATCAGCGCACTGCGTCCTGTCGCCCTATTGGGCAACAAAATTGAACAAAAAAGAATTTAACGCCCGCCAAATATCAGCACGCGGCGGTGAACTTCATTGCATATTAGACGGAGATCGTGTTCATATTTCTGGACAAGCCGTTCTCTACATGAAGGGTGAAATCTATGTCTAAAGACGCCCTATGGTGGAAAACGGCGGTATTTTATCAGATTTATCCTCGCTCTTTTCAAGATAGTACTGGAAATGGTATTGGGGATCTTCCCGGCATTACAGACCGCCTTGGTTATCTTGCCGATTTGGGGATTGATGCGATTTGGATTTCCCCTTTTTTTAAATCACCCATGGCGGATTATGGGTATGATGTATCCGATTATCGCTGCGTTGATCCTCTCTTTGGCACGAACGAAGATTTTGATATTCTTTTAAAACGTGCTCATGAACTGGGCCTTAAAATCATCATTGATATGGTGCTCTCACATACTTCTATAGAGCACCCTTGGTTTGTTGAAAGCCGCTTATCAAATAATAACCGCAAGGCGGATTGGTATGTCTGGGCAGATCCAAAACCCGATGGATCTCCGCCCAATAACTGGCAGTCTGTTTTTGATGGCCCTGCTTGGTCATTTGATACAAGGCGCGGTCAATATTACCTGCATAATTTTCTAAAAGAGCAACCCGATTTAAACTTTCACAACCTTGATGTCCAAAAACAAATGCTCAGTGAGTGTGAGTATTGGTTAGAGCGCGGTGTTGATGGCTTTCGTCTAGATACGGCAAATTTTTATACCCATGACGCTCAGTTACGCGATAACCCGCCGCGCGTTATTGGTGAAACCATAACAAACGGAACGCAGTTTGAAAAACTTCACCCCTATAGCATGCAGCGCCATCTTTACGATAAATCACAGCCTGAAAATTTAGAGTTCCTCAAAAAATTAAAATCGCTCATGAATAAATACCCAGGCACGATGACCTTGGGTGAAATTGGGGATGATGACCCTTATAAACTGGGCGTTGAGTACACTGATAATGGTCAATATTTAGATACGGCCTATAACACTCATTTTATGTCTGGAACGGATAGCCGCAACTTGAAGAAAGACCTCATCGAAACTCCCATCACTTTACTTCAAGATATATCCTTAAACGCATGGCCAAGTTGGGCCTTTGCCAACCATGATGTTGTGCGCCCACTCACCCGTTGGGGCAAAGGGGTTAAAGATCAAAAAGCATTTTCAAAAATGCTGATCCAAATATTATTAACGCTGCGCGGCACACCGTTTTTATACCAAGGCGAAGAATTGGGCCTCCCCGAAGCCATCATCCCTTTTGAGGATATTCAAGATCCTTGGGGCAAAGCGCTATGGCCTGAATGGCAAGGCCGTGATGGTTGTAGAACCCCTATGCCATGGGAGCATTTAAGTGATAATGCCGGTTTTTCTAGAAATAATGCAGGCACATGGCTTCCCATTCCTGAGGAACACAAGCAACGCGCCGCAGATTTGCAAGTGAATGTCGATAATTCTGTATACGAATTTACTAAATCATTCTTAAGCTGGCGTAAGACAAAACCTGTTTTACAATTGGGGAATATGGATTTTATTGAATCAAATCATGACAGCATTTTATCTTATCGACGATTTGACCAAAACAGTGAGATCATCTGCACGTTTAATATTGCCGAAATAGACGTCATCTATGAGGGTAAGAAATTGAATGCCTTCGAAGCGGCTTTTACTGAAAACTAATCCTCTTTTTTCTTCGATTTTTTATCAGATTCTTTTTTCGTTTCTTTTTTATCCGGCACTTTTTCTTTTTTAACTTTCTTTTCTTGTGTTTTTTCTAATTCTACCTGCGGCTCTGCATCTTGCTCTGAATCATCTGGCACGCTCTCCTCAGTCTCTTCTGGAGCGTTTTCTAAAACGATTTTTGCCAATTTATTACGCTCAGCTTTAGCGACCTTTAAGACATCAAAACGCTTTAATGTCGCCATCACCAATTTTTCAAGAAGATCAGCATCATTAAGCGGGTTGGCTGTTTCATAACGAAGCGCCGCTTCCTTATCATCAGCAATGAGAACAACATCCGCATTCTTAACACCCAGAATTTTGTTAATCGCCTCCGCCCGCTCATCTGTCATATAGGCATCAATCGCTTTGGGATTTTTGACAAATAAATGCTGTTTTCGATCAAGTTTATCTGAGGGGATTTTATGCGGGTTAAAATCAGGCAAACTCTTTAAAAAAGCGAGCATTTCAACAGTACCCGCTGCAAATGAATCGACAATTCCCTCATTTAAATTAATCTGCATACCTGTAACTTTGCGGCGTTTACGGGCATCTGGGTTTTGTTGCTCTGCTGTAAAAAAAGATACTTGATACCCATTAATGATCCCGTCCATTGTGCAGGGGCCAGAAAAAGTGCCGCGCTGGAACATTATCCCTTTTTTTGTAGCAAATGCCTGCCATGCTTTTTTTTGTTTGAAGAGAATAGAAAGGTTCCAAATAGTGGCGCCTAATATAATGAAGGACAGTATTGCCCATACTAAAATCCAGATGATTGACACATGGCCTCCTTATAATCGCTGAGTTGCGACAATATGTTCTCTATTAGTGTACCTTATTTATATGACCCAAATCACTTTTTAATAAAATGTAATGATTTAGTCCAAAAAATCTACAAAACAAAGTTACCCTCATTTGCACTAATAAAAGAGCGATTTTTGTAAGATATTGATAAATATACAGAATTTATATTTATTATGTAATATCAAATACTTGCTTGCTCCAAATTTGCTTTTCTCACCACAAAAATGAGAGAGTGAGATGTAAGAAAAAAGTCGGTATTAAAGGAGAAAACAAGAATGAGTAACGCAGAAGTAACCCGTATTATTCCAGGCCTTAATGCAGACCATAGAATTGTTTCAATGCCGGTATGGGCGTGGTTCTGGCTCGATGATTTCGTAAAAAGTTGTAGCCCAAAAGGATATCGCGGCGTTTACGAGGCCTTCGGTGATGCCATATCCTCCACAAATCTCTCTGATACTTTACGTAGCATTGCCCAAATGCATCAGGAATTTTGTATGCGCGAAATTTACAACCTCGCCAATGATGATGAGCCAGAAGATAGCTACATCAAAGCGCGAGCAGCAAGACCCGTTAGATTAAAAAAAGCAAAAGAGCTAAACTTACCTAAAATATATAAAATCTTTGGCTTTATGCCCTGCGCGACAACTCTCGATGCAGTTTGGCAACGTCAGCACTACAGTGGATTGAAAAATTAAAGGACAAACGACATAACGGTGTGTAAAAAAGGATTATCTTCATAACAGAAGGTAGATGTATTCTCCCCCAAAACCTTACAGGTGCTTGTTTACAGGTGCCTGTTTTTTGGCAGTTAAATTATCGTTTTAAAATTTTGCCGTTTTGGGCATCCACCAAGACATCATGCATACCATTCTCTGTCTTAAAGCTTACTTGGTACACTTTAGTACCCTTATAATCACGCCCATCAAGGACAGTGAATGATCGCGAAGGCGGCGCAACTTCCAGAGCAATACGCAAGGCAACTTCTTTTGTGATGACTACACCTTCAGGAATATTCGTATAATCAATGATTCTAGCTATAGACTGTGGCACATAAGCAGGCTCATTTGGTTTAAGCGCAGGCAAAGGGGGCGGCAATAGGGAAGGAATATAGGTCCTTTGCGCCACCTTTGGAGCATTTTTTTTCGTTGTTTTTGATACATCTGGCTTTTTACTTACCGTTTTTTTAATTGTCTTTTGGGGTATCGGTTTTTCAATAGCCTTTTTTTCAGGCGCGCTCTTTCCGTTTGTTTCATCCTGAACATCAGGCGTCCTATCTGGCGATGGCTCAACGGCAATAGGCTTTTCTGAAGGCGCCAATTGAACGTCGTTTTGTTCTACAGCTTCCATCTGCTTCAATAATTCTTGGGCCGTTAATCCAGTATCAGTTTGTTTTTTGATAGGAATCTTAAGAGATTCAAGTTGTTGGACGCCTTGGGCAAAGGTGGGCGTAGATAAAAAACAATAAGTCAAGCCACAACAAAGCATAGCTGAAAGCCGATATAATGTTCTTTTTATTGTCATCATGACTACTTATTAGCACTCTATAAAGACTATGACAATACTGTGATTACTGTCGGGATTTACGCACTGCGCGAACACCGATGCCAAAACCACTCAGGATCTTACGAAGCTTACTTTCATTTAAATCAGAATACCCAACGACAATAAATTCAATTTTTTGTCTATCTTCAGGAATATTGATTTTTTGAATGTCTTTATACTCTGTTTTAAGATGTTTAAATATATATAGACTGTCTTCGGGAATAGGCGCTGCTAATATTGCATAAAAACTCTTCCTGCTCGAAGCCTTCTTCATGACCTGTTCTTTTTTAGAAGGCTTTATTGAGGTGTGATAAAGAGCGTTTCCATGACCGTATTTATTTGCTCCCTCACTGCCCGGCCAGAATAATAAGGCAAAAACAAACATGCCCCAAATACAGCCATTTAAAATGAGCGCAGTGTTTACTCCACCTTCAATTCCCAAATGCATAATAAGAGGTACAGTAATCGCTATTGATAGAATGAAAAGGATGAAAATAACCCATCCCGAAAAATTAAAATCATGAACACGACGTGTCATCAATGTAAAATGTGGTAATAAAGACATAACTGCCATAAATAAAAAATAACTAATCATTATAGAGTGAAAAACAAAATCATTTGATAGAGATCTTCTTAAAATAGGCTCTCCCATGATCGCCGTAAAAAATAAGCCAAAGGCAAGAACGCATAACAAAATAAAACGCCATAGATAATAAAGACGGCCAATACGGCCCTCTAACGTGTATAGATCAGAAAGAAGTGAATTCATATTTTAATCAGACTTGTTTTATTTATCTTTGTAAATTGATTTGATAGGCAAACCAATTTCTGAAAATAATTTCTTGATTTTCTTTTGGTTTAAATCAGAAATATTAGACAGCTCCATCACAGCCGAAGCACGATCCTGCGGCATTGTTATTTTTAAAATACCTGCCGTATTGTCTTTAAGACCTTTAATCAGATACATGCTTTCTTCAGGTAATGGGGCAACAAAATTGATAAGGTATTTGTTATGATTTTTTATTGCGCTGACAAATTTTTCACTCGGCTGGCCAGAAGATTGAAAACCATATCCCCCCATACCTGTATCATATTTGTTGATATCTTTCGTGCCAGGCCAAAAGAGAAGCATCAAACCAAACGCGATAACGATACCCAGACAAATCCAAGCTAAGGTCGCATAAAATCCTGATAAAGATTGCATAAGAAGTAAGCCAAGCTCTGCTTGACCCATTGTTTGAATTTGATCTCCTGTGATGGCAATACCGCCTTTAATCACAGAAAAAACAATTAAACCAAGAAATGCGGCTAACATAAAATCAGGAAGAATTTGCCACCATCCCGATAGACCAATATCATGTAGTCTTCTCGCCGTCACTGCCATCGGCGGAATAAAACCCAGCGATATGATGAATAGGTACATCACTCCCATAAAAATAAGACCTGCTATTGGGGCAATATTTGCAACAACAGCTGTTCCAAAGGCCATAATTAACGCAAAGAAAATTATAGAGGCAAATATGACAACATACTTCCAAATAAACCCCAGACGTCCAAGCCGCCCTTTAAATGTATAAAGATTTGATAAAAATTCTGACATAGTGGTTGCCTTGTGTGATTGACAAAAGAGAAACAGAGAATTCTGACTCAATTATAATATCAAAGAAAACGTGATCTGTGAATCCTTAATAAGAATTCTATGGAAACTAAAGACCCAAATCAGCCGCTTCTAGACGCTTAATCTCATCACGAATACGCGCAGCGGTTTCAAATTCAAGGTTACTGGCGGCTTCTTGCATCTCTTTACGTAATTTGATGATATGTTTTGCGATAGATTGAGGCGTTTTTAAAACATCCTGCTTATTATCATGAAGCGTGAATTTACCCCGATTAACTTTATTTTGATCATCGTAATTATCTTTTTCGATAACACGCGCCACTGCCTTTTTAATCGTTGTCGGCGTGATGCCATATTTTTCATTATGCGCAACTTGTTTGGTGCGTCGGCGGTCTGTTTCATCAATGGCCGCCTTCATGGATTTTGTAATGCTGTCAGCGTATAGAATAACTTTGCTTTCAGCGTTACGGGCGGCGCGACCAATCGTTTGAAGCAACGATGTTTTAGACCTCAAAAAACCCTCTTTATCAGCGTCCAAAATTGCCATAAGTTTACATTCAGGAATATCAAGCCCCTCACGAAGCAAGTTAATCCCAATAAGCACATCATACTCCCCAAGGCGCAAATCACGGATCAGCTCGATACGCTCTAATGTATCAATATCAGAGTGCATGTACCTCACGTTCAAGCCATTTTCTGTAAGGTATTCAGTCAATGCCTCTGACATTTTTTTGGTAAGTGTTGTGACTAAAACGCGGCCTTGTTTTTCATGAATTACTTTGCGGCATTCGCTCATGAGATCATCAACTTGATGATCACAAGGCCTTATTTCAATTGGGGGGTCAATCAACCCTGTTGGGCGTATAACTTGCTCTGCCGCTATACCACCTGCCTGCGCAATCTCCCATGGACCAGGTGTTGCCGAAACATAAATTGATTGAGGACGAAAACGCTGCCATTCTTCAAATTGAAGCGGCCTATTGTCCATCGCAGCAGGCAGACGAAAGCCATATTCAACGAGCGTTGCTTTACGGGACTTATCACCCTTATACATCGCACCAATTTGTGGCACCATCACATGGCTTTCATCCAAGAACATGATGCAATTATCGGGTAAATATTCAATCAACGTGGGCGGGGCGGCACCCGGTGGGCGGCCTGTAAGATACCGCGAATAATTTTCAATGCCCTTGCAACTGCCTGTGGCCTCAAGCATTTCAATGTCAAATTGTGTGCGTTGATCAAGGCGCTGCGCTTCCAAAAGCTTATTTTGGCTTTCATACCAAGCTATGCGTTCCTTTAAATCCACCTTCATTTGTTTGACAGCCTGCGTGATAGTAGGGCCCGGCGTGATATAGTGAGAGTTTGCATAGATACGCACCGCATCTAGGCGGGCATGTTTTTCACCCGTGAGCGAGTCAAACTCTGTAACCTCCTCAACCTCATCACCAAAGAAAGAAAAGCGCCATGCAGAATCTTCCATATGTGAAGGGAATAATTCTATTGTATCACCGCGCACTCGAAAATTACCGCGTTCAAATGCCAAATCATTTCGGTTATATTGCAGCGCAACTAGCTTTTGAATAAGGGCGTCACGCTCCATGATATCACCTTTACGGATGTCAATGGTCATGGCCATATAATCTTCTTTCGATCCAATGCCGTAAATTGAGGATATTGAGGCGATAATAATACAATCTTTACGCTCAAAGAGCGCCCGCGTTGCGGCATGGCGCATCCGATCAATTTGCTCATTGATTGAGCTGTCTTTTTCGATGAAAGTATCACTGCGCGGAACGTATGCTTCGGGCTGATAATAATCATAGTACGACACAAAGTATTCAACCGCGTTATCAGGAAAGAAGGCTTTAAACTCCCCATATAGCTGCGCCGCAAGTGTTTTATTTGGCGCCATGACAATTGCCGGACGCTGTGTGCGCTGAATAATCTGCGCCATGGTAAAGGTCTTACCTGTGCCCGTTGCACCAAGAAGAACTTGGTCAGTAAGCCCCTGCTCTATACCCTCAACCAGCGCCTCAATAGCAACAGGTTGATCGCCTGCAGGCTCAAATTCGGAGACAAGCCGAAAAGGAGGAGAGTCAGTTAAAGGCTGCGCCGCAGCCTGATTAAGTTCAACAACACCGCGCATAATTATTTATATAGAACAAATACAGACGAATTGGAATAAATACCGATTAAAATCTATGTCAAAAGAGGGCTTTAAAGTCCTCTAATGAGCTCTTTATCCTCTGCGCTCAAACTACGAAGTCCTCTTGTGTCGTCAATAAACACGAAAAGATTATTTTTAAATCGTTTAGCGTCTTGGCGACCTTTTAGAAATTTTGAAAATTCTTTAAAGAAGGGCTTGGATAATCCGCCTTGAATTATAAAGCTATCATCATTTGCGTTATAATACGCAACCCCCTCATAGATATTGCGTCCCCCGCCAAGCATTAACAGACGTGCCTTTGTGTTGTTAAACAAACGAGGCCATGGGTTTTCACCTAGGTAAGGGTTTCCCTCAATTGGCACATTATCAGGCAAACCATGAGCGCGGCGCAAGAAATGGGAGATGGCATCATTACTGCTCATCGTTTGTAATTGTTCAACAGACAAACCGGACCATAAAAACATAATTTCCGCCACACGGGCATTGATGTCTTTATAATTACTGAAAACATAATATTCATCAAAATCAACAAGGACACTAACCCGCACGCGAAGCTCACGATTTTTGAGCATAGCTAGCTTTAATTCAGGCAAGAGGCCAACGCCAGGCATGGACCTTAAAACTGCTGGTTTATCGACAGCGCTTTGCTTTGATGTCATATTGACGAATACAAAAAGACCAACAAACAAAATTACGACAACGCCCAATAATAGGCGCCGTTGATTTTCATTTTGTAGGTTGAGTTCAACCATCAAGCAGCCTTTACAAATTCACCGCGAAGTGCTTCTTCTATGAGCGTGATCGTTTCATCAATGCCGTACAAAGCGATAAATGAACCAAAACGCGGCCCTTGTGATTGACCAATAAGCACTTCATAAATGGCCTGAAACCAATCACGCAGTTCAGTTTTATCATATCCGTTTTCTTTACCGGCACTAAAGACTTCAGTCTGAATCGTTTCAGCATCAGAATCTTTAGGCATTTTTTTAAGACGCTCAACCAAATCTTCTAGCGCTGCCGCTTCACGGTGATCTGGCGCGCGATATTTTTTATTGGGGCGAACGAAGTCTTCGTAATATTTCACCGCGCACTCAACTAATTTTGATAAAAATGGCATTGAATCTGGCGTTGCCTCTGGCGCATAAAGCTTAATAAAACCCCACATTGTTTCAATATCAGAAGCATTAGACGCACTGGCAAGGTTCAGCAAAAGACCAAAAGAAACAGGCGTAATTTGCCCTTGCGGTATTTCCCCGCCATGAATATACCACGCCGCATTTTCGAGCTCTTTTTTATGATCGCCCTCTTTTTGTTGCGCGTCCATTTTCTCCAAAAACGTGATATATTCATCAACGGCCTTTGGAATCACATCAAAATATAGTTTTTTACCCGATGTCGGGCGCTGAAACATGTAATACGCCAAGCTCTCATTCGGTGCATAAGCAAGCCATTGCTCAACAGTAATACCATTGCCTTTTGACTTTGAAATCTTTTGATTATGCTCATCAAGGAAAAGTTTGTAATGAAATCCTGCCGGCTTTTTACCGCCCAAAATCTCTGTAACCTTACCCGCAATCTGGGCCGAGGAGATCAAATCCTCACCCGCCATTTCGTAATCAACATCAAGAGCATACCAGCGCATCCCCCAATCAGGGCGCCATTGTGCTTTACACGCACCGCCTGTCACTTTTTGCTCAACGCGACTGCCGTCTTCATCGTCAAACGTAATCGTGCCCGCCTCTACATTTGTATCCAAAATCGGAACTTGAAGCACCCTACCTGTCGAAGGAGAAATAGGTAAAAATGGTGAATAGGTCGCCGCACGTTGTTCCCCTAAAATAGGAATAACCGCTTTTTTCACTTCTTCATGTTTGGAGAGCATCAGTAAAAGTGCCTCATCAAACTTCCCTGATTTATACATATCGCTTGAGGATATGAATTCGTAATCAAAACCAAAGCTATCTAAAAACTCGTTAAGTTTGGCGTTGTTGTGATGGGCAAAGCTCTCATAAAGCTCAAACGGATCAGGTACAACCGTGAGCGGCTTGCCTATGTGCCCTGCCAACATATCCTGATTAGGGACATTAGTTGGCACTTTACGCAGACCATCCATGTCATCGGAAAAACAAAAAAGCTTTGTCGGCATATCAGGGGCAAGCGCATGAAAAGCATGCATAACCATTGTTGTCCGCGCCACCTCACCAAACGTGCCAATATGCGGCAGGCCAGAGGGGCCATAACCCGTTTCAAATAAAACATATCCTTTTTTAGGCAATTTCCCGCCAATACGTTTTAAAACCTTCTTGGCTTCTTCAAACGGCCAAGCGCGGCAAGATTGGGCAATATCATTGGGTATGTTTTTCGGTGCTGTCATTTATAACTCTTTATGATAAAATGGAAATATGACCATTTGTGACCCAAAAAAGCCTAAAAATCAAGACTTTAGAGCATGCTGCCCCCGTTCATCTTTGCAAAATCTTCAAAACGGAAGCGCGATAGTCTGGATATTGGTCATGGTCGCCCTCTTCGCCGCCCTTTCCTATATTGTCTCGAGTGGTTTTCGGGCAGGCGAGAGCAATTTGAGCAAGGAAAAAGTTGACCTTATCGTAACTGAAATGCTTGACTACGGCCAGATTGTAAAGCAATCCGTTCATTCGCTACAGATTAATAACTCATCAAACAAATGTGGAAATACCATAGCAGCCTGTATTCACTTAACTTTAGATACTAGTATAAGCGAGCAGCCAACAGGCTACTTATATAATAAAACACTGATTATTCATTAAGGGTAGTGATGAAAACACAAAACATACAAAACGGTAACGCCTTATTCCCTTCGTCATTGCGAGGCGCGTTCACGACGAGACAATCTTTCTCAACAACAAATAGATTGCTTCGCTTTGCGCGCAATGACAGGGCTACTGAAAACGGCAATGCTCTCTGGTTTATTCTCATCGCCATCATCTTGCTTGGCCTGCTCACCGCCATGATGACCCGATCAGGCGGCAATACAAATGATACGGGGGATTATGAGCGTAATTCTATTATCGCTAATGAAATTTTAGGATATGCAAGGAATATCGAAAACGCGGTGCAGTCACTTCTAGCAAGGGGATGTGGAGAAAATGATATCCGGTTTGAAAGCACAGGGGATTGTAGTGTTTTTTCACCAGCAGGAACGGGACTAACTGCACTCTCCTCCTCTGAAGAAGGCTGGATAATTTCTGATACAACAGCATGGCCTCATGGCATACGTTTTGAAGCTATGACTAATGGTGCACCAAATGTAGGGCCTAACGGACACACTAACGGCTCTGGCAGCAACCTAAATATTTTTATTCCAAATATAAAAGAGGAATATTGTGTTGCAATTAATAGATTGGTTGGTGTTGAAAACCCCGAAGGATATCCTCCAAGGGATATAACAAGCTCTGCGATTGAGGGCGGTGGCTTCAATGGGTCATATGGTGGGGCTAGTTGCTGTACCTTTGATACAAGCGGAGGAGAGACAGACGCAAAGCCAACCGCATGTTTTGTATCAAATGACCATGCAGGGGCATCTAATGCACTTGATGGACAAGATCGTTTTTACTTTTATCATACACTAATTGCAAGATAATCCGCGTGACTTAAACCTTATGCTTGCCTAAAATAGTGTATGCAAAATCCCTTCGAATCATTTCATGCCCAACTCTTACTGCCCAACGTCCCCTCCCTTTGGGTGGATGCGCGGCAAGCTTATTTGATGACGGTTGATGGGGAGCTACAGACTTTATCCAAAGACCGCGCGGCGCAGATGGTGCATAAAAAACCCATTCTTGCCTGCCACATGCCCTATACCTGCGCCCGTCTTGGTGCGGAGGATCTAATTGGCTTTGATATCCTTGAGCTGTTTGCCTTTGTTCACCCTGCAAAATTTACTGTTCCCACCCCTACTGGACTTTGTAAATCACTTGGCTTACCTACGCCCACATCAACCGAAGATTATCCTTATACACTTATGGAATGTGCAAAGGCGCTGCTCTCTGATCTACGTCAGGATATCTGGGCAGCAAAAGCAAACCCGCTTCATATTGCACAGGTCATGGGAAACCAAGGAAAAGGCTGGGCGTGGACACCTTTCATTTTTGAAGCCCTGGGTGAAAAATACGACCCCGCTTTGCCAACCAATTCAAAGGCTGATCTAAATGTCTGGAAACATCTGCCCGAGTGGTCGGAGGAAGCACCGCCCCCGCCCCCTGCCCATCATCCGGTCACAGGGGAAGAAGCCCGCGCCCGCCTGAAGGAAATATTAGGCAGCGGCGCCGAAGCCCGGCAGCAGCAACAAGATTACACCAGCAAGCTCACCGCTGCCTTTGCCCCCATGGATGAAGAAGGTGCGCCCAATATTGTGCTGGCACAAGCTGGTACAGGAGTTGGTAAAACTCTCGGCTACCTCGCCCCCGCCTCTGTCTGGGCGGAAAAAAATAATGGACCTGTCTGGATTTCGACCTATACCAAAAACCTGCAAAAACAAGTCGACCAAGAGCTCTCACGCGTTTATAGAAACGATGACTTAAAGGCGCAAAAAGTTGCTGTACGTAAGGGGCGCGAAAATTATCTTTGCCTCCTTAATTTTGAGGAAATGGCGGCGGGCGCATCTCTATCGCGTTATGCAGGACAAGCCACCGCCGCAGGGATCATGGCAAGGTGGGTGGCCGCAACAAAAGACGGCGACCTGGTGAGCGGCGGCGATTTTCCCGGCTGGCTTATTGGTTTATTAGGGTATAGCCATACAGCAGGATTATCTGATCGGCGCGGTGAATGCATTTATTCGGCCTGCGATCATTATCATCGCTGTTTTGTTGAACAATCTGTGCGTCATTCAAAACATGCCGATATTGTTGTCGCCAACCATGCATTGGTCATGATCCAAACGGCGATTAATACCATGACCGATGACCTACCCAAGCGCTACGTATTTGATGAGGGGCATCACCTTTTTGATGCCGCCGACAGCGCCTTTGCGGGCCACTTAACTGCGCGTGAAACGTATGACCTAAGGCGCTGGCTTCGCGGTGCCGAGGCTAGCAATAAGAGCCGTATTCGCGGCCTTAAAAATCGCGCCGAAGATCTGGTCTCAGGGGACGTCGCCATGCAGGCTGATTTAGAAAATGTCATCGAGGCAGCGCGGTGTTTAACCGCCGATGGCTGGACAAAACGCCTTAAAGAAAATGCGCCCAAAGGCCCGACTGAGGAATTCATCCTTACCGCCTACGAACAAATCATGGCTCGTACCGATGGGCGGCACGGCCCTTATTCGTTGGAAACTCAAACATACCCTGCGACAGATAAAGTCCTCAAATCGGCATCAAATCTGCATAAAGCACTCAAACAGTTAAAACAGCCCATGCAAGATTTAGCGGCAAAAATGCGAAAGAAAATTAATGAGCAAGCCGATACCCTTGAAAGCGATACTCGTAAACGCCTTGATGCCGTTCAAGCGGGATTAGAACGCCGCGCGCAACTTAGCATCGGCGCGTGGATTGGTATGTTAGAGAGCTTACAGACAGGCACAGCAATTGAGAGCTTTGTCGATTGGATGCAAATTGAGCGCCTTGACGGACGGACAGTTGATATTGGTCTTTATCGCCATTGGATTGACCCCATGATACCGTTTGCCACCGCCATTAAACCTGCCGCGCATGGTATTGTGATTACCTCTGCAACTCTTAAAGACGGGACAGAGGATGACACTGAAAATTGGCGCGTCGCCAGAGAGCGAAGCGGGGTTCAATATTTATCACATCACCCTGTACAAGAAAGCTACGCCTCACCGTTTGACTATAAGACACAGACAAAAATTTTAGTGATTAATGATGTGCGTAAAGACGACCTTGACCAAGTGGCCACCGCCTATCAAACCCTATTTGAATCCTCCCAAGGCGGCGCGATTGGCCTATTCACAGCCATCTCACGCATGAAAGCCGTGCATGAACGAATTTTAAATCCTCTAAGTGATGTTAATATCACTTTATATGCACAGCACATTGATGAAATGGATACGGGGACTCTCATTGATATTTTTCGTGATGATGAACATGCCTGTTTATTGGGAACGGACGCCATACGCGATGGCGTTGATGTTCCTGGTAATGCGCTGCGCCTTATTGTCTTTGACCGCGTGCCCTGGCCGCGGCCAAATATCCTGCACAAAGCCCGCCGTGAAGCCTTTGGCAAAAAACGCTATGATGATTTACTTACGCGCCTAAAACTCAAACAAGCCTATGGCCGTCTTATTCGCCGCGCCGATGATAAAGGCGTCTTTGTAATGATGGATTCAATGATGCCGTCACGCCTTTCTGGCGCCTTTCCCGAAGGGGTAGTGATTGAACGCATCGGCTTAGCTGAGGCCGCGCAAACCATAAGAGAATTCCTATAATGCCCACGCATGAGATAAAAGAATGTGATCTAGATATCGCTCATGAAGCAGAAAAAATATCTCATCACCCTTATACGCTTTTTTTTGACAGTAACAGACCCCAGCACCCTGAGAGCAAATGGAGCTTTCTTTGTTATGACCCCATTGAAATCATAACGGCAAAAAATGGTGTCATCATTCATAATGATACCATCATTGAAAAAACCGATATATTTGATTTCCTTCAAACGCGCCTTAATAATTATACCTTTGAAAAAAATGCGGATATCCCTTTTATGGGCGGTATAGCGGGATATTGGGGTTATGACCTTGGCCGTGATTTAGAGTCTATTTCACAAAATACTATTGATGATTTAACCCTACCTGATTTATGCGTTGGCCTCTACACCAACATGATCGCCTATAACCACGCACAAAGTAAAACATGGCTTATCGGGGAAAAACCAAAAATCAAGACACCTTACCCTACACCTATAGATTGGGCTCAGGACGTTACATTCACACCGCAAACCTCTGATGATGATTACAAAAAAAATATCCAAAAAATTATTGATTACATCTATGCCGGTGAAATTTATCAGGCCAATATGTCACGGCGTTTTGATGCTTTTTTACCTAAAGGATTGAATAGCTATAGCCACTACAAACATATGAGAACAGTTAACCCCGCTCCATTCTCTGCCTATATGAACTTTGGAGATTTTCAGTTTGGCTCTTGCTCACCTGAACGATTTTTAAAAGTAGAAAACGGCGTCGTTCAAACAAAACCAATCAAGGGTACTTTACCCGCATATAAAAATGCGGATATTCTAAAAAATAGCCAAAAAGATCGCGCAGAAAATTTGATGATTGTTGATTTACTTCGCAACGACATCTCAAAAGTGTGCCTACCCCATTCTGTTAAAGTACCTTCCTTGTGTAATATAGAAACCTTTGAAGGCGTGCATCATATGGTATCAACCGTTACAGGGACATTAGCCGAAAGCCAAAATGCATTATCTTTATTAAAAGCATGTTTTCCAGGGGGGTCAATAACAGGAGCGCCCAAAATTCGCGCTATGCAAGTCATTGAAGAACTTGAAAAAACCCGCCGTGGCCCTTATTGCGGCGCAATGGGATATATTGGGTTTAACGGCAATATGGATACAAATATTATCATTCGGACCGTTATCTATAAAAAAGACAAAGTGTATTTACAAACAGGGAGTGGTATCGTGAGCGACTCTGATCCCTCCGAAGAACTGCAAGAGGGCCTTGATAAAGCGAGTAAAATATTTGAAAGCTTCATCAATGAAACACTTAAATAAAAATATTTTCCTCTCATAAGAAAACTTGGTGTCTTTGTGCCTAGGTGATAAAATAAAATATGACCCTTTTATATCTTAACGGCGCGTTTATTGACGATAAAACCCCTCTGATCTCTCACAAAGATTGCGGCTTTACGACAGGGATAGGTATATTTGATTCCATGCTCGCTATTGATGGTGTTTTACAAAATGGCCTAGATCACTTTGATCGTATACGCCATGATAGCCGTATCGTGATCGGGCAGCGCCCCTCTTTTGATTATGATCATTTTTCATCTATTTGTGCAAAACTGATGGCTGAAAATAATTGCGGCGCAGGATTTACCCGCATACGTACAACAGTGACAGGTGGTATGGTTAACACCCCTTTGGAAGAAGCAACAAACCTTACAATTCTTATTGATGCCGCTCCTTGCAGGCCCCCTTCTGAAACACCTATTGCTTGCGCTATTATTTATGATTTCCCGCGTGTAGCTGGATGTGTTCTAGAGAACTGTAAGCGCCTTGATTACTCACGCAGTTACAATGCGCGCCGCGCCGCCAAAACGATGGGCGCAGAGGAAGCTATAATGATCAACACAAATGGCAACATCGCCTGTGGCGCAACCAGCAACATTTTTATTGAAGAACATGGCACGCTTATAACGCCGCCTTTAAGCGATGGTGTGTTAGCAGGAGTCACCCGTAAAAACATTATCAATCAGCGGAAAGTCCGCGAAGAGAGTATCTCGATTGATCGCCTAAGATCAGCAGATAAAGCATATCTAACGAATAGTTTCATAGGCCTGCGCCCCATACAAATCATTGAAAAATAATAAGAAAATTATTTTTATTGACATAATAATAAAACATTGATAAAGAATATTCATATTTTAAGGAGAGATTTTATGAGTACAGCATCACGTATCACAACATTAGGCGCCGCATTAGCGATGGCTGCAACAAGTGCAACCGGGCAAGAAGCACAAGCGCCAACACCACCAGAAGTGAACAGCCAATATTCAATAGCTTCAGTGGATATAGAAAATGGTACTGCTACTTTAAAAAGCGGTTCTCAAGGTCAATATCAAGACACCCTGAGCTGTGATCAACTCGCGTCTCAACAAGAGAGAATTGAATACGATATTATTTCTCAAGCTTCGACTTTTCTAGCGTTGGGAACGAATGACCAAAGATTCCAAGAGCACCAGCTTCAATTAGGTTTTGGGCTTACAACATTGGCCGAAGTTTATAGATACGCCTCAGCAGATGCAATTGACCGTGATCAGAAATATAATGGATTAAAATACGCGGCAGAGTTAGGCGCAGATAGGAACGTATATATGACTGCGCAAATTGAAGCAGGTTGTTTTACACCTAAAGGCACAGCTGAACGCGGATTACCGTCTCCCGCACCATCAAGATAGAAGATTAAGCCGCGATTGCGTTTAGTTTAGCTTTAGATAAAGAAAGTTGTTTCGTATAACGTGCAATTTCAATGTTATCTTTTGCATCACTTAATTTTTTCTCTAAATCTGCAATTTCCGATTTTATCTCATCGGCATTAAAATCTGAAACCATCGTGGCTTCTTCTGCTAAAATAGTGCAGTTCCTTGCCGTCACATCAGCAAAACCACCAGCAATAAAAATACGAACGGGCGCATCGCCTTGCTTTGATATAATTTCAACAACACCAGGGCGTATAGTGGAGACAAGAGCGCTATGTTGTGCACGCACCCCAAAGTCGCCCTCTTCACCAGGAATGGTCACTTGCCATGCCTTTTCAGACATAAGCTTTGCTTCGGGTGAGACAAGTTCAAAATCAAAAGTGTTGTCGTTATCAGCCATCATTACCCTTCAATTTTCCATTTTACTTGGAATTCTAATTCTTCTTCCCCATCACCACGCTCATGCTCTATTGAGTATTTCGCGCGATCTGGAACATAAATACGCTCCCCTGCAACCTGTATTTCAAAGTTTTCGCCTGCTTCAATATCATCCGCAAGACGTCGAAGTTTTGCCACAAACTGTTCGTTTGTATACTCTTTTTCGATATCACGATTTTCTTTAGACATGGCGTTTCCTTTCTAATGCGTTGACTTTAGAAATTCTCTGACATCACCCACAAGACGTTCAATTTCTTCGAGGCAAGAAATATCAACATTACAAAATTCTCTTTCGATTTCGTGTCCTTCATCTTCTTGAAGAATAAGAATGAGGTTATACTTACCATCTTTCTGGTTTACTTGAAAACTTAGTGCGCTTCTATTGATGTCGTGCAATTTGGCTGGCGTAAATTCTTTTACGACTTTACCGTATTTTCCTTCACTTATGGATGTTAAAAAGTTCTTAAGCATACAGACCTACCTTAAGCTGCTTCAGCGGCCATTTTCTTGGCCTTTGCTTCTACTTCTTCGATAGTACCAACCATATAAAATGCGCTTTCTGGAAGATGGTCATACTCACCATCAACGATTGCACGGAACCCTTTAATTGTGTCCGCAAGATCAACAAACACACCTGGGCTACCTGTAAAGACTTCAGCAACATGGAAAGGTTGGGACAAGAAGCGCTGTATCTTTCGCGCACGCGCAACAACCAACTTGTCTTCTTCTGATAATTCATCCATTCCCAAAATCGCAATAATATCTTGAAGGGCTTTGTATGTTTGCAATGTCTTTTGAACATCAGCAGCACATTTATAATGCTCTTCACCCACAACGCGAGGGTCAAGAATACGTGATGTAGAATCGAGCGGGTCAACAGCTGGATAAATACCAAGCTCTGAAATCGCGCGGCTAAGAACAGTTGTTGCATCCAAGTGAGCAAATGCTGTAGCTGGTGCAGGGTCAGTCAAGTCATCCGCAGGAACATAAACAGCCTGCACCGATGTGATAGAGCCTTTATTTGTTGAAGTAATACGTTCTTGCAACGCACCCATATCTGTTGAAAGCGTAGGCTGATAACCAACAGCAGAAGGGATACGGCCAAGAAGCGCAGAAACTTCGGCGCCCGCTTGTGTAAAGCGGAATACGTTATCCATGAAGAAAAGAACGTCTTGCCCTTCTTCATCACGGAAATATTCCGCCATAGAAAGACCAGACAAGGCAACACGCGCACGCGCGCCTGGCGGCTCATTCATCTGACCGTAAACAAGCGCAGCTTTTGATCCTTCAGCGCCGCCTGGTTTAATAACGCCAGATTCCATCATCTCATGATAAAGGTCATTTCCTTCACGTGTACGCTCACCAACACCGGCAAAAACAGACACACCGCCGTGGCCTTTCGCAATGTTGTTAATCAATTCCATGATTGTTACTGTTTTACCAACACCAGCCCCACCAAAGAGACCGATTTTCCCGCCTTTTGCGTATGGGCAAAGAAGGTCAACAACCTTGATCCCAGTCACAAGCTGCTCAGTTTCTGTAGCTTGATCTTCGAACGCAGGGGCATCACGGTGGATTGCATAACGCTTTTTCGTTTTTGGCGCAGGCATATCATCAATAACATTCCCGATAACATCAAAAATACGTCCCAATACTTCCGGACCTACGGGAACAGAAATCGCATCGCCTGTGTCAATAACTTCATGACCACGAACCATACCGTCTGTCGTGTCCATCGCAATTGCGCGCACAGTGTTTTCACCCAAATGCTGCGCCACCTCTAAAACGAGCTGCTTGCCATTATTATCTGTGTGAAGCGCATTCAAAATCGATGGTACATGACCCGCGGGGAATTGAACGTCAATAACTGCGCCCATTACCTGTGTCACTTTACCTTTTACTGCATCTTTGTTACTTGGCATTTTACTTTTTCCTCTTTATTTAATTCGTATCAATTTGTTATTCGTTAATCATTGTTGTAGGTTTTGGATCAATTTCTTGCGTTTCTCGGCCTATATTGCTTACATTTCCTGTTTCGCTGTTTAAAACAGCGCCTGTCTTATCTGTTAATCTTTCCAAAGGGCTTTTTTCTAACTTACTTAAAACCTCTGGGTCTAAACTCTTTTCTGTGACGCGGTAATCAGGTTGTAGCCTTTTATAAGCGTCATATTCTTCCTTCACACGGTCCAAAGAGGGATAGTCTTTGGGAAGTATTTTGCATCCTTTGCTTTTGGCTATGGATGCTAAATATGTATGCCTTGCGACAAGGGCTTCATATTCTGTTGCTTCTGCATTTTTAAAATCCATCAAAAGCCATGGAACATAAAGAAAAAACCATCCAGCCACACCATACGCCACATTTTGTTTAAGCTTGTCGGTTTTTGGCAATAATTGATGAATTTCAAATTCTAGATTTTCAATTTCATAAGTGAGTAACTTACAATTTTTCTTTTCATCATTTAATCGCTGCACCATAACCGGTTCTGGGTTTCGACCGCCGCATGCTGTGAGCAGCAAAAGGGATGAAATCAGACCTGTCAGGATGACTTTTCTTTTCAAATTACAAAGCCTCCGCCCCTGAAATAATTTCAATCAATTCTTTGGTGATTGCGGCCTGACGGGCGCGGTTATATTCAAGTGTAAGGCCGTTGATGCGATCACCAGCATTACGTGTTGCATTATCCATCGCTGTCATACGCGCGGCTTGCTCACCTGCGGCACTATCCAAAAGCCCACGGAAGAGTTGAACACCAAGGTTACGCGGTAAAAGCTGGGCAAGAATACCCTCTTCGCTTGGTTCAAAGCTATAAGGCGATTGCGCGGTTGCGGCCTCTTTTTTGTCTTTAGTCTTATCAGCATTGTCATTTGAGCCAGATTTTGGCAATTCAAATGGAATGATTAGCTGCGCTGTTGGGCGCTGCGTGAGCACAGATACAAAGCTATTATATATAAGAGAACAAACATCAAACTTACCCGCTTCAAATTGCTCTAAAACATATTGTGTCACTTGGTTGGCTTCGGCAAAATTAACGCGGCTACCTGATCCAAAACCCGTATAGCTTTGAACGATAATATCACCATGCTCGCGTTTTAAAAGATCACGCGCTTTACGGCCAATGGTCACAATTTGAACCTTTTTACCTTCGGCTTTAAGGCGTGCAATCTCCAGACGTGCCAAACGCACCAAGTTACCATTAAACCCGCCACAAAGGCCGCGATCTGATGTCACAACAACCAGTAAATGACGCTCATCACTGCCAGTTCCAATAAGAAGCTTGGGTGAGGCCGCCGTAACAGTCACACGCGATGCGACACGGCTCAACATCTCGCCCATCGCACGCGCATAGGGCTGGGCACTTTCGGCCTGATCTTGTGCTTTTTTAAGCTTAGAGGCCGCAACCATTTTCATCGCCGACGTAATTTTTTTCGTCGACTTAACAGAGGCAATTCTATCTCGGTAAGTTTTTAAACTTGGCATTGACGCGTTTCCTAATCTTTAGCCGTTATCTTTTTCAAACAATCGTTACGCCGCTTTCTTATGGGCAGAAACATAACCTTTGGCGAATTTTTCCAAGAATTTATGAAGGTCTTTCTCGATTTTATCGTCAATTTTTTGTTGATCACGAATAGCTTTCAGCAAGTCTTTTGCATTAGAACGCGCATCATCAAGAAGACGGCTCTCAAAATCCGACACACTCGCAACAGCAACATTATCCAAATACCCTTTTGTCCCTGCAAAAATAACAAGAACCTGCTCTTCCATTGTCAATGGTGAGTATTGTGGTTGTTTCAATAACTGCGTGAGGCGCGCTCCACGCGCAAGCAATTTCTGTGTTGAAGGATCAAGGTCGGACGCAAACTGAGCGAACGCTTCCATTTCACGATACTGCGCTAGTTCAAGCTTGATCGAACCAGATACTTGTTTCATCGCCTTTGTCTGCGCGGCAGAACCAACACGGGACACGGACAGACCAACATTAATTGCCGGACGAATGCCTTTAAAGAACAAGTTCGTTTCAAGGAAGATCTGACCATCCGTAATCGAAATTACGTTCGTTGGAATATACGCCGAAACATCACCCGCTTGCGTTTCAATGATCGGCAGCGCCGTCATAGAACCAGAACCATTGGCCTCGTTTAATTTACACGCACGTTCAAGAAGACGTGAATGAATGTAGAAAACATCCCCTGGATAAGCTTCACGACCCGGCGGACGACGAAGAAGAAGTGACATTTGACGATAAGCAACCGCCTGTTTCGACAAATCATCATAAATAATTAGGGAGTGCATGCCGTTATCACGGAAATACTCGCCCATAGCTGCCCCTGTATAAGGAGCAAGATATTGCATCGGCGCAGGATCAGAGGCTGTTGCCGCAATAACGATTGAGTATTCCATCGCCCCATTATCTTGTAGCTCTTTCACAAGCTGCGCGACTGTTGAACGCTTTTGACCAATCGCCACGTAGACGCAGTAAAGCTTCTTACTTTCATCATCAGAACCGTTGATGTACTTCTGATTAATGATTGTATCAACCGCAACTGCTGTTTTCCCTGTTTGACGGTCACCAATAATAAGCTCACGCTGGCCTCGACCAACAGGGACAAGCGCATCAATTGCTTTAATACCCGATTGCATTGGCTCATGAACAGATTTACGCGGCATAATGCCAGGCGCCTTAACTTCAACAAGTGATGTTTGTTTTGTCTTGATGGGGCCTTTGCCATCAATCGGGTTACCCAAACCATCAACAACGCGTCCCAAAAGCTCTTTACCCACTGGTACTTGAACAATTTCACCCGTACGGCGAACAATGTCGCCTTCTTTAATGTCGCGGTCAGACCCGAAAATAACAACACCCACATTGTCAACTTCAAGGTTCAGCGCCATTCCCTTGACACCACCTGGAAACTCGACCATCTCACCTGCTTGCACTTGATCAAGGCCATAAACACGTGCGACACCATCCCCAACGGATAAAACTTGTCCAATTTCAGCGACATCAGCTTGGGCGCTAAAGTCTGCAATCTGCTTTTTCAGAATTTCAGAGATTTCTGCTGCACGAATTTCCATTTTTATTTTCCTCTTTTATAAATCAATCTGTGTTCGGTTATGGTTAATTATATTTGTTAATTCTCATTTGCCACGTTTTTAGCGGGCGCATTATTATTCGCATTGGATGTCATCGCAATTTTCAGGCGCTCTAACTTACGTTTGATCGAATCATCAATCATTTGCGATCCAACTGTAACGACCATGCCTCCGATGAGAGATTCATCAACATCAAGATGGACGGAAACAGTTTTGCCAACCGCTTTAGTTAAGGCATCCTGCAATGCTTTTTCTTGATCTGGCGAGAGCTTAAACGCTGTTTGCACCCGCGCGGCTACTTCGCCCCGGCGCGCCGCAAGGTCTTTAGTGACCGCAGCAATTATTGAATCAATCATGGATAAGCGCCTATTTTGCGCCAATAAAGCCAAAAAATTTGCCGTAATATCTTGAAATTTAGCCTTTTTAGAAAGTGCCGTAATGGCTTCTTGTTGGTCAAGACGGCTAATCAGAGGTGATTTAATGAATGTTTTAAGATCCTCGGACCCCGCAATCATCATTGCAAATTCTTGAAGGTCTTTTTCGATAGCGTCAGATTTTTGAGACTCAATAGCGCTGTCTACAAAGGCTGAAGCATATCTCATGGCGACAACGCCGGATGTCTTATTTGAGGCCACGTTTGGTCCTTTTTTATTGTATATTTTTTACTATTAAGCTGCAGTGGATTTAGCACATGAAAATGGCGAGTGCAAGGGATAGTGAAGGCTAATTTTCACAGATTTTTCACTTTTTTCTCATTGTTTAAAAAAAAGCGAAAATTCAAACCAATTGTATTTTTCGGGCATCATAAAAAAAACAACCGTTTTAAACAAAATCAAATGTCCAATGTAAACTGATAGGGCATGGCGCCCACATAATTGAACAATAAAAACAAAGGGTTGAGGCAACATCCTCGTTAATTTTGGAAAGACCATCGGCTCAAATTTTAAAAGAACAAGACAAACACCTAAAACAAGACCTGCAAAACTAAATAAGATAGTATTTTCATATGCCGAAAAACCAAATGTAAGTTGCTGAATCACGATATACAAACTTGCACAGAGCATGAGAAAAGTAAAAAGAGCTGCTTCGGACATCCCCTTTTCATTATTACATTGGTTTGCCCTAACATAATATCCCATTAATGCAAAAACGAAACACTGAGTCCCATATTCAAGATAAGGGCGCGTCGTCATCGCCCATATCGAAAAAACAAAAATAGCTGAAACAAGAGCAAAAAAACCCTTATTCGTGATCCATGTCAGCCGATCAAGAACAAACCGCGCCAAAATAATAGAAAAAAGAATATTAAGCGGAAAAATAGACATTCCATAAATCATATTGATAATAACAAGCAAACCGGCTCCAAAAACCAGATTCGCACTGATATCGCGTGTTCGTGCATATCCAACTAAAAACAACCAAATTGGAAAAGAGGCACGCCCAATCACGCGCCAAATAATCTGATCCGGAAAAAAATACATCCCGACATGATCAATAATCATCGTCACAACTGCAAATGCCTTTAGGAGGTCATACGATGTAATATCACTAGGATATTTTTTTTTAAATCCGGCCAAAAGACCTCTGCTTATTTTTTTATATTTATTCATAGCCGCACCGCAATTTTGATATCATAATGACAAGAATAAATAACGATTTAAAGCCTTTATGAAAGACCTCTTAAAAATTGTGAATCATGCCGATACTGCTGTTAAGAGCAACATAAAGCTCACAGCTCTTTTTGCGCTTGCCGTTATTATTATGATTATAGGGCATTTTTTATATTTTTTCATAGATAATGCCCATTATACCCGCATTCCGGACCGCATTCTTGCTCCCGTCTTTCTGATTGCTATTGGCTATAATGCAGGGCACAAGCTAAGCGATTACATTATATATGGCGCTTTTGCCCTTGTATTAGTTGAATTTTTTATAATAGGTCAAATTCATGGCTCTATTCTTCTGACCATCGTGTTAGTGAGATTATTGATAGAGCCTTTGGCAAAACTAATGCTTACAAGTGTTGTTTGGGTTTGGAGCCTAAGTCTATGTTTCATATTACTTTATCTTCTAACTGGGCAGTATTTAGAGTATAGTTTTATTGCCGTTATACTTGCCTTTGCAGGATGGCTCAGGAAAAATGAAAAAGCCCTTGATATTAAAGTAGTTAAATCTCGTACATACTTCATTTTCGCGCTGATTGCCTACATCATCACCATCCAACTTGGTTTTCAGTTTAATACGCCAACACTGCTGCTCATAGGGCTCGGGACAACTGTGACGTTTTATCTCATGTACAATATACAGCCTCTATTGGTAAATTCCATTAAATGGAAGCCACAAGGACATATCGGAAAAGCTATCAAATGGGTAGGTCACAAGAGCCTTGGGATTTACCTCACTCACATGATTCTGTTTTATATCATTTACTTTTTTATCACGCGTTAAAAGAAACTCTGGGGATCAACATCCACTTGTACGCGCACAGTTGAAGGGATTTTAAAGCTTTTAAGCCAATACCTTAATGCTTTTTGTATATCTATAGATTTATCGGCGCGTACTAATAAACGACGACGATAATTACCGCGCAGTCGATACATTGGCGCCTCCGCGGGCCCTAAAGTATCAATGCCTTCGCCGCGCGGCGCAGTCTGGGCAAGCTTTATAGAAACCTCTTGAACAAGTTTTTCATCACGCCCTGAGACAATAATACCAGCTAAACGGCTGAAAGGCGGCATAAAGGCCTCTTCACGCTCTTCACGCTCGACGAGCAAAAATTCATCGCGGTCATTGGAGGATAAAGCCTGCATAACCCGACTTTCGGGATTAAAGGTTTGCAAATAAACATGCCCTTTGGCCTTTTCGCGCCCTGCACGCCCCGCAACTTGGTGTAAGAGCTGATAGGTGCGCTCGGTTGCCCGCAAATCCCCACCGCTTAATCCCAAATCACCATCAATCACCCCAACACAAGTCAGGCGCGGGAAGTGATGTCCTTTGGCTATAATCTGCGTGCCAATAATTATATCAATGTCACTATTGTGAATGTCATGCAGTATATCTTTAAGCTTATCATGCGTATCTGCCGTATCACTCGATAATACTGCGATTTTTGCTTCTGGGAAAATCTGCTCTACTTCCTCTTTAATACGCTCAATCCCGGGGCCACAGGCGGCAAGGCTCTCTTTATCATCACATGTGGGGCAAGCATTCGGAAAGTTCACAAAATACCCGCAATGATGGCAATGTAATTTGTTGGAACGACGATGATCAATCAGCCACGCCGTGCAGCGCGGACATTCAAAACGATGCCCACAAGTACGGCACAGCGTTAGCGGTGCATAACCACGGCGGTTTAGGAATAAGAGGCTCTGCTCCCCACATTCCATCGCGTCTTTAATGGCTTTGGTAAGCGTTGGCGCAATAAAATGTTGACGATCTTCGGGCTTATCAATTTTTAAGTTAATCAAATGTACATCGGGCATTTCCGCACCACCATGGCGCTTGGGCAACACCAAATGCTCATATCGCCCCTCCCAGACATTATGCATGGTCTCTAAGGACGGGGTGGCAGACACCATTGTAATCGGAAATCCCCCCATTTTTGCCCGCACCACCGCCATATCACGGGCATTATAAATAACGCCCTCTTCTTGTTTATAGGCGGGGTCATGTTCTTCATCGACCACGATTAACCCCAGATTCTGATAGGGTAAAAACAGCGCGGAACGTGCTCCAATGACTACCTTAGTTTGCCCCAGCGCCACGCCGCGCCATGTCAATTTACGCTTTGCCGCGCTTAAAGAGGAGTGCCATAACGCAGGTGAGCAGCCAAAGCGCGACTTAAACCGCGCCAAAAAAGCATTCGAAAGCGCAATTTCAGGTAATAATATCAACACTTGTTTATTCTGTTTCAGCGCCTCAGCCACGGCCTCAAAATAAACTTCCGTCTTCCCTGCCCCTGTAACCCCATCCAACAAGCTCACAGCAAAACCCCCCGCTTTGACTTGCGCTTTAAGTGTATCAGCCGCCTCTTTTTGCTCTGGCGACAAAAGCGCCCCTGCCCGCATAGCATCTGGCACGCGGCATGGCGGCGGCGCGGTCAGCTCCAGCGTTTTCAAAAGCCCATTTTGCTCCAATGTCTTAACCACCCCCGATGAACACCCTGCCTCCTCGGCAAGTTCACTCGCACGGCGCGGCAAACCATCCAGAGCAACCTCTAAAACTGCGCGCCCTTTGGGTGACATCATTTTTGGATCAATATCAGGGTCACTTATAATATATCCCATAACAGGCTTTGGCGGCTCTAACGCGCCGGTCACACTCATCGTAAGCTTTAAGACCGAACCCAGCGGCGCCATCGTATACTGCGCCATCCAACTTAAAAATTTGCGGTGAACATCAGGCAAAGGCGGTAAATCATAGAGTGAGATAAGCGACTTCATCTTATCTGCCGCCACATCGCCCTTCCCCTGCCCCCAAACCACCGCAGGTACTTCACGCTTACCAAGCGGCACACAAACATAAGCACCCTCTTGCGCCTCAACCCCTTGAGGCACAGCATAATCATAAGCCTTATCAACAGGATAGGGCACAAGCGCAGCAACAGAGTAGTTTTTATTTGACATAATATTAATTCTTGCGTAGTTTAGTCATTAAATCATAGTTAAGGAGTGTGTGAAATGGCTTTTGATTGGACAAAACCTGCAGAAGCCGCGAGAGCTGGATTAGAGGCGGCTAAACAATTACTAAGCTCAGGCTTTAGGGCATCCAAAGAGCAGCCAGCCAGCCCTGAAACCCATGTGAGAATTTCAGTTCGAGATCTACATGATAAAATCTGCCATTTAAGAAAATTTGATGATAATGACGACCAATTAAAAACAAGAATTGAAACGCTTCTTAAAAATCTTAGAAATTCAGTTATGGGTAACCTACCCAGTATTGAAGCTGCAACAGAAGACCAGCTTTTTGATCAATCAATAGTTCAGGCAGAAGGAAAACCTGTTATGGATTTAGCAGATCGCCCTCACATTGATAAAGCTCAACTCACGATTGCCCATCTTCAAGCCTGTGTCAAAAACGCTAAAGATGGTATAGTTGTAATAGATAGGCAAATTTTACAAAATTATAAAGATCAACGCATGAGTATCATACCTTCTGCTGGATCATTATCTACCATTGAAAAGAGAATCGCGAATTTTGTTAATGAGTCTTTAGGTCAACAATCACCATCCACTCCACAGCCTAAAGCCCATCTATAAAACTTCCCTCTTGTTTCTTGTGCCTATTCCTTTAAAAAGGGAGGCGAAATTCATCACAGACACAAGAGGAAAACTTATGAAATTTTTTGCTGACACATCTGATCTAGACGCCATTGCTGATCTTGCCGACCTTGGTATGCTCGATGGGGTCACAACAAACCCGTCTATTATCGCTAAATCAGGCAAAGAATTCATTCCTCTTATTAAAGAGATCACCCAAATCTGTTCTGGCCCTGTTAGTGCCGAAGTTGCCTCGACTGACTTTGACACTATGATGAAAGAGGGCGAAAAACTTGCCCAAATCGCCGAAAACATCGCCGTGAAAGTGCCGCTCACTGAAGCGGGCCTTAAAGTATGTAAAAACCTATCCGATGCTGGCACCATGGTGAACGTGACCTTATGTTTCCAACCCATGCAGGCGCTCTTGGCCGCCAAAGCAGGCGCAACCTTCATCTCTCCTTTCGTGGGTCGCCTCGATGACATAGGTCAAACGGGCATGGAGCTGATTGCCGATATTCTAACAATTTACGAAAATTATCCTGATTTCCATACCGAAGTTCTTGTGGCCTCTGTCCGTCACCCGCAACATATTCTGGAAAGCGCACGCATGGGAGCCGACGTTGTCACCTGTCCACCAGATGTCATCAAAAAACTCTATAAACATCCATTGACTGATAAAGGCCTTGCTGATTTTGTGGCCGATTGGGCAAAGACTGGCCAATCTATTTTATAAGTCCTTTCTATAGATTGTCGATAAATATGCTAAACTTTGTGAATGAGTGATTCACAAGAAGTGTTAGACATGCCATCAGATAAAGACCTCCACGCAGACGATATACTAGACTACCTTCGGGCGAACCCTAAATTTTTGCAGCAAAACCCGCAGGCGTGCGATTTACTTGTTCTGCCCAAAACAGGCGCAGGCAAAGACGGTAAAAAAATCGCTGATTTTCAGTCTTTTATGATTGAACGCCTAAAAAACGATAAAGAAAAAGTATTAGAGACTACACAAGCGATCGTGGAAAATGCGCGCTCCAACATGAACAACCAACAGCGCATTCACGCCGTTGTTTTGCGCCTGCTCGAGGCGCGTAATTTCGAAGAATTCATTTCCATCATCACGATGGATATGTCCCAGATGCTCAATACAGATATCGCCGTTTTTGTCGTTGAAAGCAACGGGCAGGACATTCCCCACATTCACACAACCGGCATTCGCGTTCTCCCCGAAGGCACAATTGATAAATGGATGAACGGACAAAATGTATTACTTCAATCAAGCATTAGCGGGATTGAGCCTATTTACGGCGGCGGTGCGAACTTGGTGCAGTCCCAAGCACTTTTACGTATTGATATTGCCATGGACACACCGCCCGCTATCCTTGCTTTTGGCTCGCGTGATCCTAATATGTTTAGCAACGGCCAAGCAACCGACCTCATCGCCTTCCTCGCCCGCGTCGTAGAACGCTCCTTTAGAAGCTGGCTCAGTTAAGCGCGTTTGATCATGGCGATCAAAGACATCACCCTTGAAAAATGCGAAGCAGATTTTGCGGATGTCTTGCGTAAATGGCAGACCTATTTGCGCGTTGAAAAGAACATGTCAAAGCATACGTTTCGCGCCTATACCTCTGATCTCACTCATTTCATTGATTTTCTATCCAGGCATCACGGGCAAGCAATCTCGATTGCAACCTTGAGCGATTCAAAAATCAGCGATTTTCGTAGCTGGCTGTCACAAAAAGCTCTAGGTGGCGCGGGCAATGCGTCACGCGCTCGCTCTTTATCGGGGGTTAAAAATTTTCTGACATGGATGGATAAGCAAGGTATCGCTCATAACGCCGCAATTGGCGGTATCCGCGCCCCTAAACAACCGCGCAAAATCGCAAGACCCTTAGAACAAGTGCAAGCCTTTCGCCTGCTCAACCAAATGCCTGATGATGATTGGCTTAACTTGCGGGATAAGGCGCTGTTTACCCTTCTTTATGGCGCGGGGCTTCGTATTGATGAAGCGCTGTCTCTTGATATTTATCATCTCCCCCGCGAGGGATATTTGCGCGTGCGTGGGAAAGGCAACAAAGAACGACAAGTGCCCGTCCTTAAAGAAGTGCAAAGCGCTCTTGATATTTATCTAAACGCCTGTCCGTTTCCAGCCCAACCTGCCCGTCCTGTCTTTTTGGGTATCCGCGGCGGTCGGCTCAACCAAGGGGTGGCACAAAAGGCAATGCGTGATTTACGCTGCGGCCTTAACCTCCCAGAAACGGCAACGCCTCATGCGCTTCGGCATAGTTTCGCCACGCATCTTCTTCAAAACGGCGCGAATTTACGCGAAATTCAAGAATTATTGGGACACGCCTCCCTCAGCACAACCCAACGCTACACCGACGTCAATGCCGAAGAACTCATGCGTATCTATAAAGCCAGCCATCCCAGAGCAAAGAGTGAATAATTTTTGTTTACATAATATTATAGTTTTGTTAAATATCTACCATGATAAGAAAACATCCTTTTTCAGTTATAAACGGTGACGTGCCTGATGATGTGACTCCGCTTAGACAATTGGCTCAAAACGCTGGCTATGTGCACCCTGTCAGACAAAGCAGCCCGATTATCGAGAAACTCAAAGTGCTATACGATGACGGTGTTTCAAACGGCGTTGCACATGTCATGGTTTTTTGGGACCCTCATAAAAGAGAACCAAAACACTACGGTGTCAAAACGCATGACAGTGCGCGAATTATCTTAAGAGAACGCGCAAATAATGGGAAACTCGATTTACTCGCCGTTTTGGATATGAAAGATCCTTTTGATCATCAAATCCACTCTGATGCGCACCAAAAAGTGACCTCATGGTCTACTTTAGGCAAGTATTGTGAAGAAGACACATCAAGCTTTCTTATTTCATTAGGCGTTAAACCTGACCCATCCCAAATGGCTGCACAGCTTGACCCAATAGAAGAGGCATTTCATTCCGCATGGGAAAGAGATGACAAAGGCCTTCTTGTGTACTTACAACCCAATAATAACTTACTTTTAAAGCCTATAAGAAAAGATGAAAACGCCAGAGAAATACATGCTCAAACAGCTATAAGAGTTCCAGAAGCTCAACTTATCATGGCGCTTGATGTCAATGCCGAATTGTTGTGCCAATTACCATTTGACCTTGTTGAAGGAAAAATGCCTTTATCCGATCTTCGGCCAAACCCAATTGATTATTTGGATGTTTTAACGAACCACACTCAGCCATCACCAAAACCACCTCCACCATTTAGATCGTAATCTAAATATGAAGAGCGCCAGTCCCAGCGCCCAGCGCTGCTTCTTTAACGACTTCATTCAATGTGGGGTGGGCATGACAGGTGCGGGCAATATCTTCTGCACTTGCGCCAAACTCCATACCAAGCACAACTTCGGCAATTAATGTCCCCGCCTCTGGCCCAATGATGTGACAGCCCAGAACGCGATCTGTTTTAGCATCTGCCAAAATTTTCACAAACCCATCCATTGAATTAATCGCACGCGCACGTCCGTTGGCCATAAACGGGAACTTCCCAACCTTATAGGCAACGCCCGCCTCTTTTAATTGTTCTTCCGTTTGGCCCACATTGGCAACCTCTGGCCATGTGTAGACAACGCCCGGCACGAGGTTATAATCAATATGTCCTGTTTGCCCCGCCAGTATCTCTGCAAGGATATAGCCCTCATCTTCAGCCTTATGTGCCAGCATTGGCCCCGCAATAACATCCCCAATCGCATAAACGCCTTCGGCATTCGTCTTAAAATGACCATCCGTTTTAATGCGTCCGCGCTCATCTGTTTCAATGCTCAGGCTCTTAAGCCCTAATTTATCCGTAAACGCTTTACGCCCAATAGATACAAGTACAACATCCGCGCTCATGCTTTCACTATCGCCGCCCTTGGCAGGCTCTAGCGTTAAATCCACGCCTTTACTTGTCTTCTTAGCGCCCGTTACTTTGGTGGAAAGCTTAAACGTAATGCCCTGTTTTTTGAAAATCTTATGCGCTTCTTTACGGATTTCATTATCCATGCCCGGCAAAATTTCATCCATGAATTCAATCACGGTGACTTTCGCCCCAAGGCGCGACCAAACAGAGCCAAGCTCTAACCCAATCACTCCCCCGCCAATAACGATCATTTCTTTTGGCACTTTTTTAAGCTCTAACGCACCTGTCGAGGAAACAATTTGATCCTCATCAATCTCAATCCCAGGAAGGCCAACTACATCAGACCCTGTTGCAATAACAATATTCTTGGCGTCAAAATGTTCCCCAGAAACTTCGATCTTACCCTTGCCAATAATTTTGCCTTCGCCTTTCAGCCAATCAATTTTATTTTTCTTGAACAAAAACTCAATGCCTTTGGTGTTTGCAGCAACAACGTCGTCTTTATGTTTCATCATCGCTGGCAGGTCGAGCGTCACGCCGCCTGTTTTAATACCCATTTTGGCGAAATCTGTTTCTGCCTCGTGATATTTTTCTGATGCGGCCAATAACGCCTTTGATGGAATACAACCAATATTAAGACATGTGCCACCCAACGTATCGCGTTTTTCAACGCACGCCACGCTCATGCCCAATTGGGCGCAGCGTATCGCGCACACATACCCCCCCGGGCCAGAGCCAATTACAATAACATCATACGATTTAACAGCCATAACACATATCCATCTGTAAAATTATCTTGAAGAGATTTTGTACCCCATCACTCTTTTTTTTGCTAGGCTGAATATCTGTTTAAAAATCGTAACGCAACGCTTAATCTTTTACATATCTATCAAATCCTGTAGAGTCCCCCCATGATTTCACCATTCACCGCCATGCAAGACGCACTCGACCTTGTGCCCACAAGCCCGCACCCCAGCAATAAAATAGCGGCCAGCGTTTTTGGCCGTGCCCTTCATGGTAAAGATTTTTGGGTTACCCATACCAATCACTGGCCTGACAAAATTGCCACCGCTATCGGTGTTGATACTAAAATCGGGAATTCCTCAGGGACAATCCACGCCGAAACCGCTTGCTTGCTAGATATGACACTCCCTACAGAGGGCGCATCGCTTTGCGTCACCGATCCCTTTTGCCCCAACTGCGCCAAAAATATTGCCGAGGCGGGCATTAAAAATATTTACATTGATGAGCAAGGATTTGAAAAAGATTTTTTCAAACGCCGCTCTGGTCATTTTGATACCATGTCGATGCAAATTGCAGAGCGCGCAGGCATTAACGTCTATGCACTAAATATGATCACTAAAAAACAAATCCCAATTTTGGAAATAGACCCTGATTATAAACCCATAGAAGACAGCCCTATTGATTATATAGAAATCAAAAAAGCAGATGAAGAGAGCTTTACGACAATAATCTTTAACGCAGAAGAAAAACATAAACGGCGTAAATTTGCGATTGCACTTGTTGATGCCCTTGATGGAAGGAAATACGCGCTGATTGCCCGTGCTCACGCTGTCATCGGTTATTCTCTCTCAAAACCAGATGAGGCGATAGAGCTTCTAACGCCAATTGATAAATACAGCTTTATTCAAGAGCCCGTCAATCGTCTGATGATGCATTTGGCGCGTAAAGGTCACCGATTAATCAGTGATTTTCTCTATTGTTCCCAAGTCCCCACATCGCGCGAACAGGTAAACTTAGTCGGCGCTAGAGTAAAACGCATCACCATCGGCAACATCCAAAAATGCCGTGACCCTCATGGCCTCAAAGCCATGAAGCAATTACAAGGATCAAAAATTATTGATTATGGTTGAGCCCTCATAAGCGATCTCTTAAAGCGCTCCTTAACCTCTGTTCGCTCCGTATAAAAACAAGCATGAGATACATCACTGGGAATTGCTCCTTCAAAATCTGATAAATCGTGAATTCCTGTTTTTGTAACAATTAATATATTTTGCAAAGGATTATCTTTTCTTATGTATGCTACTTTTTTATAAGAATCAACAAGAGCGATAGAATCACCATTCACCTTTGCAGCAATATCAAAAAAAAGCCCCTCCGCTTGTCTTAACTCTTCGGGCGTATAACTTGGATTATATTCTTCAAAATTAATAACATGAAGTGGCTTATCACTATGCAGTCTTTTTGCTCTGCTTACGGCGCGCTGTAAATCAGGATGATCAGAACTGGAAACCTCCTCAATGAAAACACTCATTTGATGACTATTAGCAGCAAGATAGGTTTGAAGTGAGGGGCTGCTCGCTGATTGCAATAATCTGACTATAGCATTTCGTTGCGATAAACCAAGCGTACCTGGACTATGATCTCCTAATGCTAATTTTACTTCTTTACAAATTTCTGCAAAAAGCTGATCACACGCATTCCCGTCTGGATCGTGCGATACACTATTATAAAGTTTAACCCTAGAATGCAAAAAACCAGAAAGCTCGTTCTTAGAAGCAACATCGAATGCAACGCAAGGTACCTTACCTAAATCAACAATTCTTATCTTACTAATAAGATATTCTGGCCTTACATCTACATTTACACCAGAATGAAACGAGTCACGTTCTATATAATCCAAGCGATCAAGATCAAATTGTCCTGAAATCATACTGTCCCAAAAATCACGTGTTCGTGAGTTATCAGGTTTGGCAAAAAAATCGCCTAATCTCTTCCTTAAAGCTGGATCATAGTCCTCTAAAATACGTCCTATTTCAGTGTCACCAAGAATAATCCGACTAGTCCACATTTCATGATTATCAATAGCTAAACCCGAAGCATGCGCAGCAACCTCAAAAGTATGACTATGCGGACCATGTCCTAAATCATGTAATAAAGCCTGTAACTTAAATTCAAGGGCTCTGTCTTTATTATAATGTTGAGGATAAAGTTTTTTAATGTGGTCTATAAAATTGAGTGCTTTTTGATACACCCCGAGTGAATGCTCAAATCGAGTATGGTTTGCACCAGGAAATCTTTTATCAGAGAACCCAAGTTGCTGAATTTTTCGCAGCCTTTGAAACTCAGCCGATTCGACTAGAGCAGCTATGAGTTGATCTTTTTTTGATTTTGAAAAAGTAATCCGCTCTTTAGTCGGAAGCCTAATACTCGCCATTTTTACACGCTCAACACATTAATGTTTTTTATTATGTAAACTTATAAGCCATTTATACCTCAAATAGCAACAAAAAAATCCCGCCATGTGTCAACAGGCGGGATTTTGAATTATACGCCTAATAACAGGCGCTGCGGATCTTCGAGGGCATTTTTTATCCTCACTAAAAACTGTACAGATTCCTTCCCGTCAATAATACGGTGGTCATACGACATGGCCAAATACATCATGGGGCGTGCTTCAATTGAACCATCAGGCATCACCATGGGGCGCTGTTGGATTTTATGCATCCCCAAAATCGCCGATTGCGGGGCATTCAAAATAGGGGTCGACATCAGTGACCCAAAAATTCCGCCATTGGTAATTGTAAACGTCCCTCCCTGCATTTCATCAAGGGATACCTTACCGTCACGCGCGCGCGTTCCAACATCAATGATATCTTTTTCAATTTGCGCCATGGATTTTTGATCACAGTCACGCACAACAGGAACAATAAGCCCTTGCTCCGTACTCACTGCAATACCCATATCATAATAGTTTTTATAAACAATTTCATCGCCGTCAATTTCCGCGTTAACCGCAGGAAATTCCTTAAGCGCCTCAACTGCAGCCTTCACAAAGAAAGACATGAAGCCCAGTTTCACGCCATGTCTTTTAACAAATTGGTCTTGGTACTCATTACGAAGCGCCAAAATCGCAGTCATATCGACCTCGTTAAACGTGGTCAGGATCGCCGCTGTTTCTTGCGCACCTTTTAGGCGTTTTGCAATCGCTTGACGAAGACGCGTCATCCGCACACGTTCTTCACGCGCTTTTTTATCTGCACTCACAACAGATGGGGCGGGAGCTTGAGCCTTTGCCGCTGGCGCAGGATCAGCCTTCGCAGGAGCAACTGGCGGCGCTTTTACGCCACTTTCCATGTGATTCATTACATCTTCTTTGGTCAAACGCCCCTCTTTTCCTGTACCAGAAATCTGAGCGGCATCTAATTTATTGTCATTAACCATCTTTAAAACAGCGGGTGAGAGCTTATGATCGTCCTGCGCACTTGCACTCGCACTTTGTGGCGCGGCTTGCCCTGATTGTGTTGACGTTGGTGAGGTTGAAGCCGCGCCAGATGCACTAATTTCACCCAATTGCGCCCCCACTTCCACGCTATCGCCTTCGCCTGCGATAATTTTTACAATCACACCTGCCGCTGGCGCGTTGACTTCCAATGTCACCTTATCTGTTTCCAACTCAACAATCGGCTCATCAAGGGCAACAGTATCCCCTTCTTTTTTTAGCCATGTCGCAACCGTCGCCTCGGAGACAGATTCGCCTAATGTCGGCACATTAATCGGCGTCACATCGCCCGAAGGTTTATTATCTGCAACCGCCTTTGGCGCGTCTTCTTTCATTTCCTGTTTTGGAGCTTGCGCCGCTTTTGGCGCAGGCGCTGATACTCCTGCTGCTGCCCCTTCACCAACATGACCAAGGACAGCGCCCACCTCAACATTTTCGCCCTCTTGCACAATAATCTGTGACAGCGTCCCTGATGCTGTTGCATTCACTTCTAACGTCACCTTATCCGTTTCAAGCTCAACAATAGGCTCATCCATTTCAATGTGATCACCTTCTTTTTTCAGCCATTTTGCAACAGTGGCCTCCGATACAGATTCACCCAAAGTTGGCACTACGATTTCAGTCATTCAATTTTCTTTCTTCTTTAAATCTATTTAAAAACTCAATGCTTCATCAACAAGCTTGGCTTGTTGAGCATTATGCTTTTTGAGGTTTCCTGTTGCGGGGGAGGCCGCCGCTTCGCGTCCAACATAGGCAGGGCGAAGCGCATTATGTTGAAGCTCTTTTAATATTTCTTCAATGTAAGGTTCGACAAAAGACCATGCACCCATATTCTTTGGCTCTTCTTGGCACCATACAATCTCAGCGTTCTTATAATCTTTCAGCTCATGCTTTAGGGCTTCATGCGGGAACGGATAGAGTTGTTCAAGACGCAAGATCATGATGTTATTGATTTTACGGTCTCTGCGCTCTTGTAACAAATCATAGTAAACCTTACCCGTGCACAGAACAACACGCTTTACCTTCTCTGGCTTGGCAAGGCTGTCTTTATCATGGTCCCGAAGAACGCGGTGAAACGTAGATTTCGGCCCAAATTCTTCAAGGGTAGAGACACATAATTTATGCCTTAGCAATGATTTAGGGGTCATTAAAACGAGCGGCTTTCTAAAATCACGGCACATTTGACGGCGCAAAATATGAAAGTAGTTGGCCGGCGTTGTGCAATTTGCTACTTGCCAGTTATCTTCAGCGCTTGATTGCAAGAAACGCTCAAGACGTGCTGAAGAATGCTCTGGCCCTTGCCCCTCATATCCATGCGGCAAGAGCAAAACAATACCAGACATACGAAGCCATTTTGTCTCACCAGAGGATATAAACTGGTCAATAATAACCTGCGCCCCGTTAACAAAGTCACCAAACTGCCCCTCCCACATCACAAGAGTTTTTGGGTCGGCAAGAGAATACCCATATTCAAACCCCATAACCGCAAGCTCGGAAAGTGGGCTATCATGCACTTCAAATTTTGGTTGATCCGGTGATACATGTTTAAGCGGGGTATATTTCTTTTCTGTATCTTGGTCATACAGCTTTGCATGACGCTGCGAGAATGTGCCGCGCCCGCAATCTTGGCCTGACAGACGCACCGCAAACCCCTCATCCAACAGAGTACCAAACGCCAGCGCCTCAGCTGTCGCCCAATCGATACCCTCGCCTGTTTCAAACATTTGTTCCTTGGCCTTTAACTGGCGCAGGATTTTTGAATTGGCATTAAAATCCTCAGGCACTGTTGTTAAAACCTGCCCAATACGTTTCAGCACATCGATTTCAACATCTGTTTTTCCGCGCCTATCTCCATCTGGGGCAACCTTAAAGCCACTCCACGCGCCTTCAAGATAATCGGCTTTATTGGGCTTAAAGCTTTTCGTCGCTTCAAATGATTCTTCCATATACTGGTTAAACTCATCAACAATGCCCTGCGCCTCTTCTTCAGTCAGAACTTTTTCACGCACTAATTGCTCACCATAAAGCTGGCGCGTGGTTTTATGCTCGCTGATTTTTTTATACATTAAAGGCTGCGTAAAGGATGGTTCATCCCCCTCGTTATGGCCATAACGGCGATAACAGAACATATCAATGACAACGTCTTTTTTAAATTTCTGACGGAACTCGGTCGCGATACGCGCGACATGCACAACCGCCTCTGGGTCATCACCATTCACATGAAAGATTGGCGCAGAAAGTAGCTTGGCCACATCCGTACAATACGGGCCAGAGCGGCTGAATTTTGGCCGCGTGGTAAAACCAATTTGGTTATTAATCACAATATGCATTGTTCCGCCCACGCGATAGCCCGGCAGTTCAGAAATCATGAGGGTTTCAGGCACAACACCTTGCCCTGCGAATGCTGCATCTCCATGAAGGAGCAATGGCAAAACCGCTTTTGATTGTGTGTCGCCGCGCTGCACTTGTTTGGCACGCACTTTACCAATTACGACAGGATTTACGAATTCAAGGTGAGACGGGTTTGCCGTCAATGATAAGTGAATTGTGTTGCCATCAAAATCACGATCGCTGGATGTGCCCATGTGATATTTCACATCACCCGATCCCAAAACATCATCTGGCGTCGAGGACTGCCCTTGAAATTCAGAAAATACGGCGGTGAACGATTTTCCCATCACATTGGTCAGTACGTTTAAACGACCACGATGCGCCATACCAACGGCGATTTCTTCCATACCTAGCTGTCCGCCGCGCTTCATGATTTGCTCAATACACGGGATGAGGGCTTCCCCGCCATCAACACCAAAACGCTTGGTTCCTGTGTGCTTCACATGAAGGAAATTTTCAAACCCCTCTGCAGCCACAAGGCGTTGATATATCGCGCGCTTGCCGTTCACCGTAAAATCAGTTTTATTGCGCGGCGCTTCGATCCGCTCTTGTACCCATGCTTTTTCTTCGGGGTCGGACATATGCATGAACTCAACACCAATTTTACCGCAATACGTCGCCTTCAACGCCGCCAAAATTTCACGTAAAGTTGCTGTTTCCATCCCCAAAACGCCATCAATGAAAATGGGTCGGTCATAATCAGCCTCGGTAAAGCCATAGTGACGCGGATCAAGCTCAGCATGATAATTTTTCTTCATGAGACCTAACGGGTCAAGATCCGCCTCAAGATGGCCGCGCACACGATAGGCACGAATAAGCATGATAGCACGCACAGAATCCAATGTCGCTTTACGGGCTTCTTCTGATGTTTGTGAACTGCCTTGTGGCATGGGCGCTGCATAAACAGGCTGCTGATAAATTGGCTGCATCATCGGTATTTGCTGGGCTTGCGCGGCATGAGATACGGCAAAAGAATTCATCTCACGGCGGTTTTCATTCGGCGTCCAACTTGCCCCATGCATTTCTTTTAAAACGGCGACTTCGTCATCCTCCAGCCCATCAAAAAACTGCTGCCAACTTTGGTCAACCGACGCAGGGCTTGAGAGGTATTTCGCATAAAGATGTGCAATATATTCTGAATTAATACCGGTAAGAAAAGAAAGATTATCTGACATTATGTTCCTATTATTTTTTTATTATCCTTTTAGGGCGGCGCGTAGTTTTTTCAACGCCTCTTTTTCATTTGTACTCATATTTTCCGGCGTTGCCGCCAATTTTGCTGGAAAGAGCGCCTCTTTAATGCCCTTCATCACATTATTGAAATGCATTTCCTGATCGGGGTCTTCATCTTCCCCAAAGGCCTGCGCCACGACAAGCCCCATATACCATAAGACCTGCTTATAATTTTTCAGCTCTTTTTTAGACAAATGCTTCAAAATAATATCTTTGGCTTTTTGAATATCACCCAGAACATGCGGCTCTTTTGCTTTTACCTGCCACGACGTCCAGTGAATGCGTCCTTTATCAACTTTTGTCATGACTTCGCCCGCGAATGAGCCTCTGAGATGTTGGCGTGCAATGCGGCGGATTGCTTTATCCATCGCGGCGGCTTCCCATTTATCATCGCGCTTGGTTTTGTCCAAATCTTCAACATGCGAAATCCAATATCCCGCGCGATAGGCAAGAGAAACGATTAAATCGGTTTCTTCGGGTGTAAATTTTTTAAAATGCGACATCAATCCCTCTTACATGGTAATAAGCGCATTATTTATGCCACGCCTTCCCTCAAAATTGAAGAGACAATACTCTGAAATCAAAGAATAAATACAAAATAAAAATTAGGGGACAGGATAAAATTAATCCTGCCCCCTATAGGGACGAAGGGTGGGGTTTGGAAAGGCTTATATGGGGTTCAAAAACCGATAAGGTTTCCTGCCAAATCGGTCATACCATGGAACGGATTAAAGTCAGCCACTTGCGCCAGAGCAATCAGCCATATTGTCGTACCAGTCAAATATATTTTCGTTGTCATGTTTATACTCCCTATGATGATTTATATGTATTATGGAATTGCATAAAGCATGCCATATCTCATAATCATTATATTTCAATGACTTAGAAATAAATAATGAATGAAATAGAGGAAAAAATATTCTATTTACGCCATAACCATCAAAAATAACGGCAATATTTTCCGTAAAAATATTGCCTATTGCTAAAATAATCTATATGACAATAGGCATAAAATAGAATAGCGAAAAAATGGTCATTGAAACAAACGCAACTCTAAATGAAGACTTTTTGAGAGCCGCGCGCGCCTTTCAAAGTGCCTTAGCGCGTGTCCAAGAGCAAATTCGTCAAGAACATTTTACCTTTAAACCTGGCGATACCAATGCCCATAGTTTAAACGTCTCACAATTAGACGTTCTGCACGCAATCCTTGTATCCCTCGGTAAAAAAAAGCAAAATGAGGTTGCGGCAGATATAGGCTTAAATAAGGGGGCTTTTTCGCGACTTGCAGAAAAATTATCAGAATCTGGCTATGTCACTATAACATTAGATTCAAACGCTGATAAGCAAACAAAGTTTATTGAGCTGACTGAAAAAGGCCTAGAGGTCGCAAGACTCTATAAAACAGAGCTTGATGAAGCCCTCAAATCTTTATCGCGGTCGCCGGAGGCCATCACCCTTGCACAGATTATCAACAAAGTAACCCCTTAAACCTAACGCCGCATTTCCTGCGCGCGCATCGGCATACGGTCAATCATGCCAAATAGATCTGCATCATCTATAAGACGCGCCCAAGTTTTTTTGACACCTTGATCTTTACCAATCAACGTTACAGAAAATCTTGAAGGATCTATTTCCTTCAGATACCCCGCATAAAGCGATAAACGTTCATCTTCAAATGCAGGATCTGTTAAATTTCTAACAACGCTTAGACTGCTCACCTCTTCTTGGGTTTTGGTACCATCATTCAATAAAACCAGCATATCACGTTCATGTAGTCCATGCTGGTAACGCGATAAAATTTGGATTTGCTGCGCGGGCAACTCCCCTTGTCCGCTAATAATCAAAACACGAGGGTTTTCATCAATAGGCCGCACAGGTGTCTGTTCATCAGGCGTATCGGACATGGCAATAACGGGCGTCTTCGTACTACAAAAAAAAGCCAACGCCATTATCAATAAAACAGCATTGGCTTTTATGATTTTTTTCATGATGAGCGCTAAGCCGCCATCGCCTCTTGCATCGCCTTACCAAGGCCAGCTGGACTTTGCGATACAACAAAACCAGCAGCGCGCATTGCATCCATTTTGGCTTCGGCAGTATCATCGCCGCCAGAAATAATCGCACCCGCATGACCCATGCGTTTTCCAGGAGGAGCGGTTGCCCCTGCAATAAATCCTGCGATCGGTTTCTTATTTTTTAGTCTTTTATAAAACTCAGCTGCTTCAATCTCTGCCGTCCCGCCGATTTCACCAATCATCAAGATACCTGCTGTTTCTTCATCATCCATGAACATTTCGATACAATCAATAAAGTTTGTACCATTCACAGGATCGCCGCCAATACCAATACAAGTTGATTGGCCTAAACCAACTGCGCCTGTTTGTGCAACGGCTTCGTATGTCAATGTACCTGAACGTGAAACAATACCGATCTTACCGCGCTTATGGATATGACCCGGCATAATACCAATCTTACATTCATCCGGCGTAATAACACCCGGGCAATTTGGCCCAATAAGGCGCGTACTAGATCCTGTCAGCGCACGTTTCACTCTCACCATATCCAAAACAGGAATGCCTTCTGTAATACAAACAACCAACTCAATTTTTGCATCAATCGCCTCAAGAATTGAATCCGCGGCAAATGGCGGCGGCACATAAATAACAGACGCATTACATCCCGTAACGTGCTTTGCTTCATGAACAGTATTAAAAACAGGTAAGCTAAGATGATCATTGCCACCCTTACCCGGCGTCACGCCGCCAACCATGTTTGTGCCATAAGCTATGGCTTGCTCACTATGAAATGTTCCTTGTGAGCCCGTAAAGCCCTGACAGATCAATTTTGTTTCTTTGTTAACGAGTACAGACATTAAAATTCCTCTTATACGTTATATGTTAAAATTTTAGTTTAAATTCTGGATTAAAAAGTAACCACAACAGGCATCATTCTGGCTGAATCCACCCAAGTTGCAATCTGCTCAGCCGGCGGTGACACAGGGGCAATAAGCTGCGCGCCCGCATTGTTTAGGTCATACAATTTTGCCGCCAATGCATCGACATCACACTCACCAAGGTCATGCACACATCTGATATCGCCCGCAACAAGAAGCTCGGCAAATTGATGATTTATCCCCTCAACACGCAATAAATCCGCCATTGCTGCCCATTTATGCAAGGAAGGTTCTAATATTTCCAACTGCTTTGCAGCCTGTTCACGCAGATCTGGCTTATTGAGTTTACGCAGATAATCACCAACACTGGCAACCCCATATCCGCGGAGTAAATCCCCCGTTTGCGGCCCAATACCTTCTAACGTTTCAATGCTGTACCCTTGTCCATCAAGATCAATCGACGTACCAAGATTAACCGTATTAAAACTTGGCCCCTCTTGTTTAATAGCAGGAGAAGACATTTCGGATACATCAGACAAATCATCCATATCAAAATCTATATCACCCTCAAGAACAGGAGCGCTGGCTAAAGGAGCGTCGGCAGATTTTGATGACTTGCTATCACAGGATTTCTTTTTGCATCGCCCGCCGCCCATTTTACCAATCATAAAACCAATCACTGCCCCCAATAAAAAGGCAACAACCAAACAAACAAGCATTTGCAAAATAAGATATGTCATATTTTTTCCTTTAAACTTTCGTGCGCTTACTGCGCGTCACTTTCTTGTTGCGTTGCGGTTTCATCATTTTCTGATTTAAGGGCAACAACTTTAAACTCAATTCGTCTGTTTTGCGCACGGCCTTCATCCGTATCATTCGTCGCAATAGGCTGATCCGCCCCATGGCCAAAAACACGCACTTCATGAACAACGCCGCTTTTTAATAAATGCATACCCACTGCTTTTGCACGTGCATGGCTTAATTTACGATTCAAATCTTTATCGCCAACATTATCCGTATGCCCATGAATTTGTAATGACACGCCTTTACAATCATCAATCACCGTCACAATGTTTTGCAAGAGATCATAGCTTTCACCCTTGATGACAGTTTCCCCTGCTTCAAAATGAACTTGGCGACCTGCAACAACCTCAGAGACACGCTCATTGCACAGGCTCGCTTGCGATACTTTTGCGATTAAATCCTGAACAGCGTTTTGGGTTTGCGCCTGTTCTGGCTGCGCCATCATTTCAGGGGTCGCAGGTGCTTGAGAAACGCCATCAACAACTTTACTGGGCGCATTCACAGAAAGCTCTAAGGAAGGCATCTCGGAAAAACCCTCGATATCAAGATCTGTCGGCATATTTGGTACTTCAATATCAACATTTGGATCATCTAAAGTGACATCAACTGCCGTGTCTTTCATCTCTTGAGCCGGAATATCATCACCCACATCAAAAACCATATCTTGCTCTGTCTTTTTCACTTGCAAGTTGTTCATCACAACGCGCACCCCATCAAGAGCAGCAATACGGTCTTCAGTCAGCTGCTTTTCTGTCTCGGATGAAACAAACCCATCAAGCACAACATCGCGCCCATCGGCAAAGGCCGCCACGCTTTGAGACAGGCCATTATCAAGCAAACTGCCTTGCGCCTTTTCCAAAATATCACTTTGAATTTTCGGCGCAAAGCTTGTGATACAATAATAAAAAAACAAGGCCGCAAGAATAATCCCAAGGAATCCAATAAGTTTTTTCATTATTTTAATACGCCCTATGTGCTACAAAATATTTATAATCAAAGCCTTAACTCGATTTGTTAATTTCTTTAACTCTGTCAGTTAAATTGGATATTACGAGAGCGCTCATTAGAAAAACACCATAAGTTAGAGCAATCTTCCAAATTAACTCTTCATCAATTGTATTTGGAAACCAAATTTCTGTTAAAATAATAAAACTTATTATGACAGTCGCTATGATTAAGGAATAGATAGCCCAAACAGGTATTCGAACTAAATTTTTAAAACTTATATCTGAAACGATTGATCTACTCTTAATATGTTCATCTGAATTAGAATCAAAAACATAATGTCCCGCTTCTTTATTATTATCCATAGCAATTTCCTCTCTTATGATTTGTTGTTTTATGGCGCCATTTTTTTACGTGTTGTAAAATAAATGAGTATCGCAGCAATTGCCGTTGTAGAAACAATGAATAAAACGATACTTGATGAATTTTTTAGTCCCTCCTCAGTGTAAGTATAAATTATAAATCCAAATACGATACTTACTAAACCAATAAAACTAGAGTGAACTATATTTATCCTTAAGCCATTTAACCTAGATGCAAAAAATCCTACAAGCCAACAAACCAGAAAAACAAAAATCAATCCAATTATTTTAAATATGTCAAAAGGCATATATATTTCTCTCCAACCCTTTAAGCCGCTTTACTCGCTGCTTTTGTTGCCGCAACAACTTTTTGCGCTGCATCATCAAGGTTATCAGCAGAGATAATCGGCAAACCAGATTTTGCCATCATCTCTTTTCCTTTTTCAACATTTGTTCCTTCAAGACGCACAACAAGCGGCACAGAAAGATTAACTTCTTTTGCCGCCGCGATAACACCCTCCGCAATAACATCACACTTCATGATACCGCCAAAGATATTCACTAAAATACCCTTCACATTTTTATCTGAGAGAATAATTTTAAAGGCTGCTGTCACGCGCTCTGCTGTTGCGCCGCCGCCCACATCCAAAAAGTTTGCTGGCTCGCCGCCATAAAGCTTAATGATATCCATGGTCGACATAGCAAGACCCGCACCATTGACCATACAGCCAATATCACCGTCCATCGCAACATAAGAGAGCCCCCAATTGGTTGCTTCGCGCTCGTTTTCATTTTCTTCTGTTTCATCGCGCATGGCCGCCACTTCTTTTTGACGGTATAAAGCACTTTCATCAAAATTCATTTTTGCATCCAATGCCATGACCTCGTTCTTGTCGGTCACAATCATCGGATTAATCTCAACAATCGCCGCGTCCAAATCAATGAATGCTTTATAAAGAGACATAAAGAAATTTACTGCTGATTTAAAAGCATCCCCTTCAAGCCCAAGCGCAAACGCTAGGTTACGCGCATGAAAACCTGACATACCTGTCGCAGGGTCAATATTAACATGAGAGATCTTCTCGGGTGTCTTTTCCGCCACTTCTTCAATGTCCATCCCACCTTCTGTGGATACCATAAAAGTCACACGGCTTGTTGCGCGGTCAATAACAACGGAGCAGTAATATTCTTTATCAATATCAACACCATCTGTCACATAAAGACGGTTAACCTGTTTGCCCTCTGCGCCCGTTTGAATGGTCACAAGCGTATTGCCCATCATCGCCTCAGCGGCGGCTTTTACCTCGTCAATAGTTTTACAAAGACGCACCCCACCCTTGCCTTTAGGGTCATTGGTGAAATGCCCAGCGCCACGTCCACCAGCATGAATCTGTGATTTGACAACATAAAGCGGCCCAGGAAGCTCTTTTGCCGCCTTAACAGCCTCTTCCACGCTCATCGCGGCGATTCCCTTAGGAACAGCAACATTGTATTTCTCTAAAAGCTCTTTCGCTTGGTATTCATGGATATTCATATCTATCTAAACCCTTGTTTATATTGTGTTTTATATGGCCGTTTCTTTAAAATAAGGCGCAAAATTTTTGCAAAACCTCAATTACCCCTTTGATGTAGCATTTCCACTGTTCTTTTCAAACCCTATATTTACAGGCTCTCCACAGGTGTATTCTTTACATTTTTGCATTTATTAACGATTTTATCGTAGAATGTAAGGGTAATGAGAACAGATCCGACTCAAATTGATTTACCCCAAGCTTCAGCAGATGTTGAGGCGTTGCTAAGACGCGCAGGTTATCAGGGGCCAATTGAGGATATAGCAGATCTCGCCGCCACTGAAGAAAGATCATTAGAGCGTCAAGAGCTAGCAGGATTTAGTGATGCAAGAAATAACGAATTCACAAGAGGCAGACGTGAAAATGACGCTAGCGATCCTAATAGCGACACAGCAAAACAAAGACAAGCCTATCAGGTCGCAGGTCAAACGGCAGCAATTACACAACAATTGGTGCAACTAACAACTAAGCTAACCCAACATATTAATTACTTAACAACAGAAATTGCAGGTTTAGAAGCCCGTGAACTAGACCTCGCCCGCCAAGAAGGTATCATAGGTGAGCAGATTGAGGTTGCTCAAGAAACTGCAAAAGCCGCCGAAACCGAAATAGACGAAACCCTTACAGAAATTGATGGTCATTCTTCTGCTTTAGAGGCCGCTCTTGATAGCAGAGAAGCAGCAGAAACTGAGCTATGCTCAGCGCCAGAGGGCGGTGGCTTCAGAGATGCGGGCGTTGTCACAGAACGCTTCAACGATATAACGGATGCCGAAAGACAAGCGCGCATGGCTATCCAGCAAATAGACAGCGCGTCAGTTCGTATTTATGAACAAGAACAAATCAGAGATCAGGCTCTAGGCGAAGCACAGGCGCTTAGAACAGAACAACAGCAAATTATCAATGAGCGCCTAGGTGTTCGCACACAAATAGCAGAACTTACCGAAGAATTAGAGCTTACCGAAGCGCAACTTGCCGCTCTTGGCGATGATGCTGTTCTTGATGCTATCAGAAGCGGTGAAATGACGCCGCAACAGGCGATTGATGGGGTCACAAGACCAACAGCATTAGACGGAAGCTCACTTGCAACTCCTGCGGCGGCTGATGCCGATGGCCATGGAGTTGTGAGCAGTGTAGAATTAAGATCTGGCTTTAATACATCTTCAGGCATAACACCTACCGCTCCTGCACCAGAATTCTCACATGCAGATGTTGTTATGCAACAAGCTCTAAGAGCCGCAGAAATGAATGCTCGCCATAACACCTTTGCTCCTGCTTAATAAAGTGCGAATATCCCCGTCTGTATAACGATTTAAATTGTAAAATTAACAAAATTTTAGTATTATTGGGCTATGCAAAACACAAATACAACTGCGACACAAAGCCCACTAGAGCGCCTAAAGGCCGCAATGGACGCTTCGCGTAGCTATTTCCGTGATCTTAAACACCATGCCTATGAATCTAAAGGGGACACGACCCTAGGGCGTATTCGCCGTTTTGTATCCAAGCCACGCGGTGAAGATGTGGCGCTTTTATCAGGAAGCTCTGCACTTTCTTCGCTTGCTATTTCGACTGTTTTTGAAAATTCTGCGTTCAATATTCGTGCGATTATGAACAGCATAACAACTTTTGTTGTTCCCGTGCCTGCAACTGCACCTCCGTCGCCAACAAATTTATCCAAGCCTTTCACAATGCAAGCCTCTGCTGAAGTTGTTGAAGCTTTAGCACAAGACGAAGTTGCTTTCGAAAAGCATCTTTCAAATGAATTTAATGCTGTCTTTGAAGCAAAACCAGATTTCATTGGCCCGCACCTTGAATTCCAAGCTATTCATGAAGGATTACAAAAAACATACCAACTGAAGCAAAGCTTCGATGCCCATGGCGGTGTCAGCTATCTTCACTTGGCTGATAAAGTGGCTCATCTAACCGCTCAACCTGCTTTTGCTGCCAAAGCTGCAAACTCATCAGAGCCTGTTGCCGCCACACACAGTGTTGCTGTCTTCTATGCTGCGGCTCATAATATTACGACGCCAACAGCTCCACAATTAGCAATACAGCCGCCATCATTAAGACCAGCGGCACCTGCTTTAGCGGCCTAACATAAATTATTCCTTCAATACAAAAAAGCCGCTCTGACAAGAACGGCTTTTTATTATATTTCTCGTTAATAAAATTATGCAGCCAGTTTATCCAGCGCGTCAACAAGCTCCTCAACAGCTTTGACAGAATGATCAAACATCGCTTGTTCTTCATTACTTAAATTAATCTCGATAATTTTTTCAACACCGTTCTTGCCAATAACAACAGGCACACCAATATAAAGGCCGTTCACACCATATTGCCCTTGCAGTTTCGCGGCGCAGGGTAAAACGCGACGCTTATCTTTCAGAAAACTTTCCGCCATCGCAATTGCCGCCGAAGCCGGCGCATAATAAGCCGATCCTGTTTTAAGCAGCGCCACAATCTCGCCGCCGCCATTACGCGTGCGATCAACGATTGCATCAATTTTCTCTTGTGTGCTCCACCCCATCGCAACACAATCAGGAAGGGGAATACCTGCAATTGTGGAATAACGCGTCAGCGGTACCATCGTATCCCCATGACCGCCCAAAACAAACGCGCTGACATCCTCAACAGACACATCGAATTCTTCGGCAAGGAAATAACGAAAACGCGCCGAGTCCAAAACGCCAGCCATCCCAACAACTTTATTATCCGCAAAACCCGTTGCGCGCTGCATAACCTCAACCATCACGTCAAGCGGGTTTGTGATCACAATCACAAATGCATCGGGGGCGTGCTTTTTGATGTTCTCACCAACAGATTGAATAATACCTGTGTTAATGCCGATCAAATCATCACGGCTCATCCCTGGTTTACGCGGAATACCGGCGGTGACAATGACAACATCAGAGCCTTTTAAAACGTCATAATCATTCGACCCATGATAGTTGCAATCAAATCCTTCAACAGGAGAACTTTCAGCCAGATCAAGACCTTTGCCCTGCGGCACGCCATCGGCAATATCCACCATGGCTACATCACCAAGCTCTTTCAGCCCAGCCAAATGCGCCAACGTGCCGCCAATCATCCCTGCGCCCACTAATCCAATTTTCGCTCTACCTGATGCCATTTTGTCTCTCCTTAAAAGCTGTCATTATTTCAAACGCATTTTGGAACGAATAGTATCTAAGGGCAAGCTCTTAATTTGAAATATCAGACAGTCCGGCGCATAGGGGTGAGAGCTGGTACGGTAGCCCATTGCTCCTTTTCATATGATATAAAAGCATCAAGCCCGGCCTGATGAAAACCACCCGCAAGGCCATCATTTTTTAAAGGAGATATTTCCGCACTAATTCTAACTTCCGGAACATCAAAGGCAAAAGGATGCTCATTAAAACGAGCTGTTATAAAACCTGTGACCTCTGATGAGGGCTCACCCTTATAAAATTTACTGGGCGCCTCTAATAAAAGGACAGTTTTAGGCTCTCTTAAGACGTACCCGCGCCCCCAAACCGTCTCAATCATTTTTTGTCCATCCGCTGCCTCAGCAATCTTTTTTCTGAGCTTACAAATAAACACATCTATAATTTTTAAATCTGGCTCATCCATACCGCCATATAAATGATTTAAGAACATCTCCTTTGTCAGAGTCATGCCTTTGCGTAAACTTAACAGCTCGAACATTTGATATTCTTTACCTGATAGATGAACTGGGCTCTGTTCTTTTGTCTTAGGGTCTGTTCTTATGACCGTCTTTTCGTCAAGGTTTAACGTCAATTCACCAGTCGTAATATTCGCCTGACTATGGCCTCTTGCGCGGCGAATAATGGCGTGACTTCGAACAATAAGCTCTTCACAATCAAAAGGCTTTGTCATGTAATCATCTGCACCTAAACGAAAGGCTCTCAATTTTTGTTCCCTGCCATGAAAGCCAGCAAGCATAAGAACAGGAGTCTCTACTCGGTTTGAACGAAGCTCTCTTAATACGTCATGCCCTGTTGTATCGGGCAGATGATCATCCAATAAAATGAGGTCATAATCGTAACTTCTGGCTAAATCGATACCATCTTGACCGCTATCCGTTGAATAAACCTTAAAGTTTGCACGACTTAACATCAACTCTATGGATTTGGCGGTCGTTGGATCATCTTCAATAAGTAATACGCGCATTATTACACCTTAGTACATAAGATGTGATATATTGCATAATCTTTAAATTATGTCAATTATAGCCCTAAAAATTCTAACTGCCACTGCATATCCTTATCCGATAACGGATAATCGGTGCCGTCTTTAGGATAGAGCAATTCTTTATGCGGTATTTTTGCCATTTGCTTTTGTATTTCAAAAGCAAGGCGCATCGAAAGCTTGGCCTTCCAGCACAGCGCACAAATCGGCTTTGGCGCGCCCATCGCCATAATCTTTGCAACATCCGTGCGGCTCGCCCCGCTTAAACACGCGAGCGCCGCAATCACAAAGTCTTGATCACGCAGTGCCAGCGCATCACCAATACTTTGATCATTAAGCCGCCCTTGCGCCAACATAGCGTTAACACGGTCAATAACGCTTTCATCTTTTTCAAAACGGCGCGCCATATCAATACGCCGATGAACGGCATCAGTCACATTTTCAGTGGTCTGTAAATCAAAGCCCCCTTTTTTCGTTAAAATTTTTCGAAGCCGCGCATCCACATACCGCGATAAAATTTTTGCCATGTCAGGGGGCAATTTATGATTGGTTGCAAGCGGTTCATGCCATTCGGGGAATTCGCGTGCGCGGGTGATAATTTCTTGTAAGACCGTATCATCAATCACCGCGCCTTTGTTCTTAAGCAAGATTGTGCCTGCTTTAGCATTACCCTTTTGGATAATCGCACGTGATAATGTTGCGCTCAAAGTTTTTCGTCCTGCAATCGCCTCTGCCGCCCATGTCGCGGGATGGTCGCTGAGCACCGCCATTAAATCCTTATCACTCAGCACCGTGCAAAACCGTAAAATAGGCTTGGACACATCGCGCTCCATATCCATAGCGAGTTGCATCGCAACCTTAGGCGGCGCAAACGCATGATCTTTAAGCGTACTCGATAACGCTTTTTTTATTTTAAGCACTTCATCTAATGCCAGCGTGCCCAATGCCTGCACCGCATACGCATAAAGCTGGCTTTGTTTATCCCGCGCCAATTCAGGCAATAGTTTCACCAAACGCGACGCCAGCATAAGGCGCACATCGTCATTGCTATCAATCGCCAAAATGGCGGCGGCATGAAGCGGTGTTGATTTATTGTTAACAACCGCTTGGCGCACGGCGGGGCTATTATCTTTTTGCGCAAGATAAAATAAAATCTCTTGAGAAGTGTTTTTGTTTTTTGCTAAAGACAGGCGCTCATTCTCTGCGCCTTCTTTCGCAATAATTTTTTGCTTATCGTAATTTTTTATGCCGCGTAAGGTGTCCAGTATAGACATGGTCACGCCCCACGCTTGCTCAGCACCGCCGCATTATAATCGCCCGATTGCATTTCCACCAAGCGGCTGATCGTACGGTCAAATTCAAACGCATGATCGCTCCCCTGATAGAGCTTATCAAGTGGTTGCTCTGCTAAAATCACAAGGCGGCATCCTGCTTCATAAAGACAATCAATAAGAAGGATCAATCGCTTGGCCTCATTACGCCGATCATACATCAGCCGCGGAATATCTTTTAAAAACACTGTATGAAAAGCTTTAGCAATACCAATATAATCCTCCGCCCCCATCGGGCGTTCGCACAATTCGGCAAATGTAAATTTTGCCGCGCCACCCGCCGTGTTTTCGACAAACAAATCACGCCCCTTTACCGTCAACGTCATGGGCGCATTAATTGCACCATTTGTTATCTCGCCATAAATTTTATTCACCTTGGCGCGGTTTTTTTCTGTGATGGGATAAAAATAATAAACATTTTGATCAGGATCAGAAAGCTGGCGATAATCCGTATCACTATCCAAATGGACAATCTCATTTTTTGTTTTTAACAACTCAATAAAGGGCAAAAACAATTCCCGTTGCAACCCCCCCTCATATAAATGATCAGGCGCCCAGTTACTGGTCGAAACAATAACAACCCCACGTTCATAAAGCGCCGTGAATAAGCGCCCCAAAATCATCGCGTCCGTTATATCCGTCACATGAAATTCATCAAAACATAGTACCTTAAGCCGCGCTGCCACATCATCGGCATAACGCGGCAAAAGATCATCGACCCGATCCCCCCGCTTTTGATGAAGCCAATCATGGGTTTTAATCATGAATTCATGAAAATGAATACGCTCTCTAGGTATTAAAATTGGTACGGCGTCATAGAACATATCCATGAGCATGGATTTACCGCGCCCAACGCCGCCATAAATATAAACACCTTTTATAGGGACTTTCTTATTACTAAAGAAAAAAAATGATTTTTTTTGAACGGTTTTTACATCATTGAGTAATCGCTGCAAAACCGCAACGCAGGCAACCTGCTCTGCATCCTCATGCCAGTCTTTTTCTTTGAGGGTCTGCCTATATATCGTCAGAAGCGTTTTTGGCATGGCGACTTTCAAAATAGGAAACAGATAAAATAGAGAGCTCATAAAGCAAGATAATAGCGCTTGCTAAACCAATCTGACTAATCACATCAGGCGGGGTTAAAAAAGCCGCTAAGATGAACGAAAGGATAATCGCATATTTACGTTTCGCTCTCAGCGCCTTGGCCGACACCAATCCAGCCTTACCAAGCAATGAAATCAGCACCGGCAATTGAAAGCATAAACCAAAGGCAAAAATAAGCGTCATGATCAGATCAAGATACTCACTCACTCTTGCCTCAAGCTGTATCGGCATAACAGTCTCCCCGCCGCCGCTTTGAAAACTTAAAAAGAACGGCCACGCCATCGGGATAATGCCGTAATAAACCAGCGCACCGCCAGCAAAAAACAGTAAAGGCGTTGCAATCAAAAAGGGCAGGAACGCCCCCTTCTCATTTTTATAAAGCGCAGGTGCAATAAAGAGCCATATTTGCGAGAGCAAAATCGGAAAAGTCAAAAAAATCCCCGCAAAAAAAGCGACCTTCATATACGTAAAAAACGCTTCGGTTAGACCTGTGTAAATAAGGCGGTTCGTGCTGCCATCACCCATCGCCTGCGCTAGCGGTGTGACCAAAAATCCATAAATATTTTCAACAAAGATAAAACTAATCCCCGTGCCAATTGCCATGGCTACAAACACCCACATCAGGCGCTTACGCAATTCCATCAAATGCCCTGTTATGGGCGTTTTTATCTCATCAACAACAAGGTCTTCTTGTTTAGTGTTATTGGTCATTCTTGCCCTGCACTTTTTCGCGTGGAACAGGCTGAAGCGCCTCGGCATCTTCTTCGCTCTCTTGGGCAATTTGGGCCGCATCGCGCTTTTGTTCAAAATTTACGCCGCGGCGCAGTTCATCCAGATCCGCCGTGTTCATCAAATCATCGAACTGCTTTGATACGGCAAAACGGATATATTGAATACGCCGCACAACGCGTCCAATGCCATACATAACATTCGGAATGTCTTTGGGGCCTATGACGAAAACCGCCACGGCAACAATAATCAAAAGTTCGGCCCAGCCAAAATCAAGCACAGCTTAATCTTTTGTCTTATCTTTTTCAGAAGGAACATGGTCTATGATTTTATCATCTTTTTTCGACTCAATCTCTTCATCGCTCATGCCTTTTTTAAACCCTTTAATGCCCTTGGCGATATCTTCCATCACACGCGGAAATTTTCCCGCGCCAAAAAATAAAAAGATAACCAGAACAATCAGGGCAATCTGCCAAATACCTAAACTCATACATCCTCCTCTTCGCCCAAATCATTTGAGCCGCTAATGATAGCATTCGTGATGTCATCTTCAAAACGATCATCTGAATCCATTTGATCCCGCTTTTCCTGCTCTGCCAGCATTTCTTCCGCGCTTTGATCCGCACTATCAAATAAATCACCCGTATCAGGGATGGTATCAATCGCAGGGCGTTTATCGAGCAAACCAGAGGCTTTCAAATCCTCCAGCCCCGGTAAATCATTAATCTGTTCAAGCTGAAAATGATCAAGGAACTTTGTCGTAGTCACCCAAGTCAGCGGCCTGCCTGGTGTTTCGCGTCTGCGCCCTGGCTTTACCCACTCCATCTCCATCAGCGTATCCAGCGTCCCACGATGCGTTGCGACCCCGCGGATATTTTCAATTTCGGCGCGGGTCAGCGGCTGGTGATAGGCGATAATCGCCATGGTTTCCAACATCGCACGTGACATTTTCTTATTCACGTCTTTTTCGATGGTCAATATTTCGGCAATCTCAGAAGATGTCCGAAAAGCCCAATGTCCATCGACCTCAATCAAGGATACGCCGCGCCCCTCATATTGCGCTTTTAAATCCTGCAAGAGCATATTCAAATCCGCCTCTTCTGGAAGGCGCTCATGCAAGGCTTTGGGTGATAACGGCTCATTCGTAGCAAACAAAACCGCTTCCAGCACTTTAAGCTGCTCGTCTTTCGTCATCTCCGGGACAGAACGGCGAACGGGCTGCTCTGGCTCTTGTTCATCCTCAAACTCCTCATCTTCCATGATCTCACCTTCTAAAATTTCATCGACGATCTCATCCATAATGTCTGTTGGAATTTCTTTTGCATTATCAGGAGTCATTGTTTTCAACCTCATTTGTATTGTCTTCTTCGTCCACCGCAGGCTCGCGATTTGCAGTGCGTAAATAAATCGGGCGGAACGGCCCATCTTGGCGTATTTCCAATTTACCTTGCTTGGCAAGCTCTAAACCAGCCGTAAAGGTTGATGCCACACTAGAGCGATAAAACAGCTTATCTTCCGTGGCCTCAGGCAAAAAGCTCTGCAGCGTTGTCCAAACACTATGCGGGCCAGAGCGTGGCAAATTGCCTAACATCTTATTCATCCGCTCAATCGCATCTTCCATCGTCATGACAGAAAATTTGGGCAACTCATAGGTTCTATATTCTTTGCGCCGATTAATATCGCCATAGGCTTTTAATAAATCGTAAAGTGTCACGTCATAAGTGGTATTGAGCGTCGTCTTAAAACGCTCTGGCATGCCGCGGGCAAAAAAATCTTGGCCAAGGCGCGGGCGCTTCATGAGCACATCAGCAGAATTTTTCATAGCCTCTAAGCGGCGCAGTTGGAATTGCAGCGCTTCAGCCATATGCTCCCCAGAGAGCTCCGCACCATCTTCTTTAGTTTGAGGCAGTAACAGTCGTGATTTCAAATATGCAAGCCACGCCGCCATCACCAGATATTCTGCCGCCAAATCAAGGCGCAGTTCCTTGGCACGATCAACAAAACTTAAATATTGGCGGGCAAGTTGCAAAATGGAGATTTCACGCAAATCTACCTTTTGCGTGCGCGCCATATCCAGCAGAACATCAATCGGCCCTTCATACCCATCAATATTGAGCAGTAAGGCATCCATATCCCCCATTTCTGGGAGGTCAATGTGGTTACGCGGCTGATCTTCTTCGAAGGCGACTTCTGTCATAGCGGTTTAAACTATTCACACGCATTGGGGGAACAACGCGCATAATCTCTTTCATCTCGTTAAGCTTACCATCGCAATATAGCGTGGCATCACATCCCGCTTCCAGTGTTTTTATGGCTCTTTGCCCAAGATTCCCGAATTTATCCAGTGCTTTCATGCTGATATCGTCCGCAATTAAGAATCCATCAAAGCCAATCGTCTTGCGAATGGCATGAATCACTGGTTTTGAGATTGTCGCAGGAAGCGATTCGTCCAGCGCCGTATAGACAACATGCGCCACCATCGCCCATATTTGCGGCGCAACATCACTGTTTGAAAGCTGCCTAAACGGCTCAAAATCTGTCATATCCAACTCATCAAGCGGCGTATCAACAATCGGAAGCTCCAAGTGACTATCACTCGCCGCCCGTCCATGACCCGGAATATGCTTCATGACAGGGGTGATGCCCTCATCAATATAGGCACGACAAACCGCCAGCCCTTTTTCCGCAATATCATCTGGATTATCAGAAAACGCACGATCTCCAATTACATCATGCGTTTGCTCACAGAGCACATCCACACATGGCGCGCAGTTCACATCAATACCAAGCGGTTTGAGGTCATTGGCAATATAATGGGCAATCCCCGCCGCTTCCTCAGGCGTGTTGCACGATTGCGCGGGCATGTGTTGTTGCCATAAAGGCGGCTTGAGGCGTTGAACTCGACCACCTTCCTGGTCGATTAAAATGGGACAATCCCAACCCACGCAGGCGCGTAAATCTTTTGTTAAAGCACGGATTTGTTCGGGCATATCGCAATTGCGTTTGAATAAAATAAAGCCAAGCGGATTGGTGCTTGCAAATAAACGCCTCTCATCCTCCGTTAATATCAGGCCTGAACAAGACAAAATAATAGCTGCTGGCGTTGGCATTATATCACTCATGGGAACAAGCTCCTTTAATTATTGAGTAACGAGGCATCCACCTGGCGTTTTCGCCTTAATATCAGCGCAAATTTTATCCGCGGTTGTTTTAGAATACGGCCCTGCCTGAATACGGTGAAAAACGCCCTTATCCCCGAGATCTTTTGTTTGGATACGATACGATGAGGATAGATTGTATTTTGCCCGTAAGCTCGTCCATTCAGACTCAGCTGCCATGCGTGTTTTAACAGAGGCCAATTGAACATAATGCGAACCTGACGGCGCTGCTTGCACTTGCTCAGGGGCTGGCTCTACTGGAGCTGGTTTTGCTACAATTTTATTTTCATCATCCAGAACAGTATCAACAACCTCATTCAATTTACGCTCTTTTAAAACAGGCTTAACATCCGCCACTTTTTCCTGAACAGGCTTTTTCATCGGCTCGACAGGCATAATGACTTCAGAAGGAGCAGGCTCATCACCCGCGCTGTCTATATCTTCTGCAATATCTTCAATTGTTTCTTCAACATTATTTAAAGGGGTTTCTTGTTCAAACGGAATAACACGCTCAGGACGTTCAATCTGGGTGAGGACGGCCTGACTTTGTTCTTGCACAATAAGATCATTGCCCATTTCTTCGTCTGATTGTTCCTGCGTGACACCATCACCAGACTCTAAATCTTCATCCGTGTTCAAACCTGCAAACAGTTGCGAACGTGGCAAAGGCTCTTCGGTGTCATTATCAGCAAGTAAATTTTCAATGCGCGGTGAATCATCTTCATTACCCATGCCACTAAACACGGTGCTATCACGATGCGCGATGTCCATACCGCCTGTGTCTTCTGGGATATATTTGAGCGGCTTACTCTCTGCGCGAACAATCGGCACATTCTGGGCATATTGCGCATCTTTACCACTTGGATAAAGAGACCAAATTGCGCCAATCAAAATACCCACAGCAATCATAACCGCCAAAAACGCCGTCTTGGCCGAAAAACGCCGCTGCAAAGGGCGTCCAGTTGTCGGGCTTCGTTTTCCGCGAACAGGCGCTCTAGGTTCTTCAAAAGGGTCGTAATCTGTGTTCATAGCGCAAAGATTAGAAGAAAAACGATCCGCTCACAAGCGTATATCGCAATCCCTCTCATTTTATGATATGATAAGCTCATAAAGCGCACACATGCGCTTTTTTTCGAAAATCCTTCAAAAAACGAACTAAAGAGCTTTCCTTTGATTTCAAGGACTTAATTGGTCATATATTTTATGACGGGAACGAACTAAAGGATCATCACAAAGCACAAAAGCGCTTTAACGCTGATCCCAATACAGATCAAAAAGGCGCTCATGCTCGCGAATCGCATATCTATCGGTCATTCCGGCAATATAATCGCAAACAATACGCGCTTGGGCGATATTATCAATTAATCCACCCGCATCTTCAACGCGCTGCTGCCAATGATCAGGCAACAAATTATAATGCTTCATGAACGTATTAAACAGATCAGGAATAATCCGCTCAACCTTCAACCAAATACGGTTCACGGTATAATGGCGATACATGCGTTTATACAAAAACCCGCGCAATTCTTCGACCATCGGATACATGCTTTGTGAGAACGCGACCATTTGCTGATCGGCTTTACGGATGTCCTCGACACTTTTAGGTTTGACGATCGCAAGTCGGCGTTTTGTCTCATCCAGAACATCATGCACCATTGCGCCAATCATCTCGCGAATGGTTTCTTGGACAATATAGTGCTCGGACACATCAGGCCATTGCTTTTTGACTTGCGCTAAAATCGGGCCAAGAAGCGCCAGATCTTTGACATCATCCAACGTAAACATTTGCGCCCGAAGGCCATCTTCAACGTCATGGTTGTTATAGGCAATATCATCAGCAATAGCGGCAACTTGCGCCTCCATACTGGCATAAGTGTTCAGGCGTAAATCGATCTGCTTTTGAAGATCCTTTAAGGTTGTCGGCAACGGCCCTGTTACAGGGCCATTGTGCTTGACGACCCCCTCCAGCGTTTCCCATGTCAGGTTTAAACCCGGCCAGCCTGGATATTTACGCTCTAAGGTAGTCAGGATGCGTAAGGATTGATCGTTATGCTCAAACCCGCCATAAGGTTTCATGCATTTTTGTAGAAATTCTTCGCCAATATGTGCGAACGGCGTATGCCCCAAATCATGCGCGAGCGCAACAGCTTCGGCAAGGTCTTCATTCACCAGCAAAGCACGGGCAAGCGAGCGCGCAATTTGCGATACCTCTAATGTATGTGACAGGCGCGTTCTATAATGATCGCCCTCGTGATAAACAAAAACCTGTGTTTTATATTTAAGCCGGCGAAAGGCACTGGCGTGAATAATGCGGTCGCGATCACGTTGAAACCCTGTACGGTTTTTACTCTCAGGCTCATCATAAATCCGCCCTTTGCTCTGATCGGGTCGCGCCGCATACACTGCTAAAGGGAGAGCGCAATAGTTATAATCGAGTTCAGGCGTGGCTTTCGTTTCGCCTTTATCTTTTTCATCATGCCCCTGCGTCATACCCTTTTGAACCTTTGCTTGAAAATGAGTCTCAAAAACTCTATATAGTAATGTCATGAGCATAACCCTCACAGACAATTTTGTAAAACGATTGAAGCAGTTGCAGGCAAGTGAAAACAACCCCGCGCTCATGCTCCGTATTACTGTTGAAGGCGGCGGCTGTCAGGGTTTTGAATATATATTCAAACCAGACACCATCAAAACAGACAAAGACATTGTTTTTGAAAAAAACGGCGCAAGCGTGATTACCGATGATATTTCTTTACCGTTTTTAGACGGCGCAGAAATTGATTATGTGGACGACCTTATTGGCGCGCATTTCAAAATTAATAACCCTAATGCCAACTCCTCTTGCGGATGCGGCACGAGTTTTTCGGTTTAATCGGCAAAACCCCGTTAAATAAAGCTTTAGAGCCTCTTCCTTATATAGCTATATATGAAAAATAATGCATATTTTTATGTCTTATGGTAATATAAGATATGCGAGAACTAAATAGTTTGCCCGTTTTAAGTTTTTTATGCCTTGGGGCACTATACCTCATCTCGCCGCCTGCTCTGGCTGAGGAAAGCGCAGCAAAAAATACGCCCCCCTCACAAGTCTATCAGGCGCGCATTAATTGGAAGATATCTTCGCAAGAATCACTCGATGAGCAATATCAAGACCAAGATTTCACGATGATACCACAAGGTGAAACGCCGCCAGCCGACGCGCTCAAAGCCCTAGAGTCCGCATCAAAAGCTGCGCCCGAAAAGGAAAAATTCGAAGATAAACTGCTTTCTATGCTGCCTTACAAAAATACACTAAAACACACATGGAATGTAATTGACGGCGATGTCGATCTTTTAACCGTTGAAGGCCTTCGGTTTGATCGGGGCAATAGAGGGATTGCCTACACCACAAGCTTCATCCCGATGATAGGCGATGTTGATGGGTTTGAGATGGAATTTTGCGCTGGTAAGGACATGGAAATTAATTTCAAAAGCGATGTCACCCCCTTTATAGGTAAATTGGAAGGCCTAAGCTTTAGGGGCAAAGCGGGTGAAGACAGCGCGATCTCTTTTCGCTACACGGTTAAGTTACCTTAAAAAAACAACCCTCAACGACGCACCTAAAATACACCACCCATCCTTGTAATCTTGGCTGCGCTTACGCATACTGCTTTTATAAAAATAAAAATCAACAAAAGCAGTAAACAAATGTCCCTTAAAATTGCCTCATGGAATGTGAACTCTATCAAAGCGCGGCTCGAGCATGTAAAACGCTGGCTGGAAGAAAATCAGCCCGATGTTTTGATGATTCAAGAATTAAAGGGACTGGATTTTCCCCACGATGATTTTACGGCAATGGGCTACAAAACCGAGGCAGTGACGCAAAAAGCCTATAACGGCGTGGCTATTTTTGTCAAAGACGCCTTTGATGTCCTTAACACCGCTTTGCCCGGCGATGATAGTGATGACCAAGCGCGCTATATCGAGATCGACTATAAAGGCATACGTATGATTAATATTTACATGCCCAACGGTAACCCCGTCAGCAGCGAGAGCGAAAAGTTTCCATATAAGCTGGGTTTTATGGATCGTCTTTATATGCGCCTTAAATCATTACGCGATGACCAAATCCCGTTTTTAATCGGCGGCGACTTTAATGTCATTCCCGATGCGCTCGATTGCGCCACCCCTTCGGCATGGGAAGGCGATGCGCTCTATCACCCCGAAACACATAAAAGATGGCGCGCGTTTTTAAACCTTGGGTTGACCGATGCCTTTCGTGTTCATCATCATGATGGCATGCACTATACGTTCTGGGATTATCAACGCGGCGCATGGCAGAAAAATGATGGTATACGGATTGACCATTTCTTGCTCTCTCCCGCCATTACAGATCGCATGATCAATTGCGAAATTTATAAAGCGCCACGTGGGGAAGAAAAAGCATCGGATCATACGCCCATAATATTAGAGATTATTTAAATGCGCTTGATTTTAATCCTATGCGTTTGCGCCTTATCGGCATGCACACGAAACGCGCCGCTTGATGACTATTCGCATTATCTTCGCAATAAAAATATTCCCGCAGTGTCGAAAAATACGTTCCCGCATTGTTATGATTATGGCTGCAAAACTATTAAAATGGTGAGCCTTACAGATCAGCAATGGAATCAGATCAACCAAAATTTTAAACCCACACCAAAAAACGCGCGAACTGAACGCGTCCAAATTGCAAAGGCGATTCAGTCTTTTGAAATAATTGTCGGCGGCATTACAGGGACGCAACATGACAAACACGGGACATTTCGGCTTTATCAAGATAAAGACGTCAAATATAATCGCTTTCAACAAGATTGCGTTGATGAAAGCACAAATACGACTATCTATCTGTCCCTGCTTCATCAAAGCGGCCTTATAAAATTTCATCGCCCGACACAACCCCAATCAAGGCAACCTTTTTTGGGCGGTAATCGCTGGTGGCATCAAACCGCGACCATCCGCGATCTTGAAACAGGGCAACAATATGCCGTTGATTCATGGTTTGAGGATAATGGCAAACCTGCGCATATCATTGATATCAAAACATGGTTTAATGGCTGGAAACCCTATAAATCCGACAAAACGGGTTCTTGAAGGTATATCGCGATAAAATATTAGCCAAATCAGTCCAGATTCTTTACAATGTGAGAGTCTTTACTGATTTCATTTCTTGAAACACCAATCGAAACACAAAACCGCGAAGAATTCTCATGAAAAAAATTGCTCTCTTTTCCGCTCTTATTTTAACGCTGACGGGATGTAATATTATATCCCATGACACGAAAGACGTTGCAGCAGACCGCATTGCCCGTCCCGCCTTCATGGTGGACCGTATGATCAAAACGGATATGTTTGAGCTCAAAGCATGGGAACGCATGCACACACGATACGCACCAGCGACAATTTATATCGAAGGGGACGGCAAACATTGGGAAAAAGATGTCGATATCGCCCATCGTTGGTTTGACCAAGGCAACACGCCCGCAAACCCCGTTGGCCTGCATTTGGCTTCGCGTGATTTATCAGCCAATCTTGGCTACCTCGCCCGTCCGTGCCAATATATATATAATCCTGAAGAAAAAGGGTGCACCGCGCTTTATTGGGGAAGCCGCCGATACAGCCGCGACGTTGTCAATTCATACCATCAGGCCCTTGACGAGATGAAGGCGCGTTACAACCTGACCGATATTCACCTTGTTGGGTTTGATGGCGGCGCCGTTATTGCCTCTTATCTTGCAGCAGAACGTAAAGATATTAAAAGCCTTCGCACAGTCGCTGGCGTTTTAAACCATTCATTCATCACCGCTGAGCGCGGCCTAGATCCCCTTACAGGGTCGCTAAACCCAATTGAGATTGCCCCACAACTCGCGACAATCCCACAAATCCACTTTATTGGCGGTGCTGATGAAATGGTCACACCCGGCGTTTACCACAGCTTCCGCCAAGCCATGGGCCTATCAGATTGTATCCATTATTCTATGGTGCAAGATGCTAGTCATTATCTAGGCTGGGTTGATAAATGGCCTGATCTATTAAAAATTCAACCGTCTTGCCGCTACGGTGCGCCTGCCGATTTTGATGCCAGCGCTCACCGCGCCATGCACAATAAAGGTATGAAAAAAGGTTATTCTAAATAACTCTTGCTATCTAGTAGCGCTAAATAAATATGATAGGGCGTCGTAGCGGGGCGGTAATCGCTGGTGACACACATGTTTTGATCTAATATCTCATGCCAAAGGCCTGTTTTAATATCCACATAATACCGCTCAAAACAAGTCAGCATGTCATAATAAACCTTTGCGGCTTGCTGATGGTGGCTTTGACGTAAAATCGAGGCGGCGCGTAAACTCTCCATAACGGGCCATATGCGCTTTTGGCTATCAACCACAGCGCCATCTGGTCGTTGGAGATTATAAATACCGCAATTCACACCATCAATCCCATGGGTTGCCACAAAATCAAAAAGCCTTGGAATAACATCTTGAACAAAAATCTCTTGATCGCCTATTAATGCTTGGTAGCGGGTTAAAAGCCATATCCATTCGCTATGATGGCCCGCCTCAACTATATCGCCGTCTTGATGATGCGGCGTTAAATCCGCCTGAAAAAATTCACGCAAAACACCACAGCCAGAATCAAAAAAGTGGTTTTTAAAAAGTCGCAAAAGATGATCCGCAGCGTTTTTCCAATGTGCCTTACCTGTTATTTCATACATCGCCAAAACAGCCTCAAATAAATGCATATGCGGGTTTTGACGCCTGATTTTTTCTACAGGTGATAAATCAGGCCCAAGCGCCTCATAAAAACCAAGGCCATTTTTATGAACAAAATTTCCTTGAATAAATTCATGAACACAATCAGCCATATCGAGGGCGCGGATATCTTTTGACGCGGCATAATATTCCGCGCACATCAAAATCACAAAAGCATGGGCGTATAAATCATAATGATCATCCATCAGGCTGAATTTAAATCCACCTGTATCAGGTATTTGGTATTGCGTAACAATATAATCAAATGATTTTTTTAAAATCTCTTGATCAGAAAATACGCCTTCATGATACGCACGGCTAAAAACGATAAGTTGGCGGCATTGCGATAAAACGCGGCGCGGGTGATCAAGCGGTGTCGCATTAAGATCAATACGTTCATAAAACCCGCCATTTGGGTCGCAAAAAAGGGAAAACCATTTTGGAATCCAAACCGTGTTAGCTTGCTTTATTATCTCTTCTATTACTGTTGTCATCACTGCAACTTTACCCTCATTTTTTATGCTTTATTCCATTGTATTGACAAAAACACCCTATTTAAAGCCTATAAGTTGGTTTTGATTGACAGCTTTTTGCTACGCTTTATCTTGAATGAATGAAAAAGTTTAATAATGCGTCAATTCTTCTAGTCCATTCCTCAGATTACAGCCGTAAAGTCCTAAACGCACTATTGCGGTTAATCGGTATCAAGCATATTGACCTTGCCTTTGAAGTCACAGATGCGCTTGAACAATGCGATAAGACGCACTATCAGGTTATTATCGGCGAAATGGTCAATGGCATGACGGACGGCATTGCTCTGACTGGAATATTAAGGAAGAGGCCAGAAAATAAAAATAATCTCACGCCTGTGCTGCTGATTGCCAATCCAAACACAATCCACTTGCTTGAGCTTGCCCGCGAGGAGGGCATTACTGACTTAATACAAGCGCCCTATTCCGCCGATAACATCGCCGAGAGACTTTTATATGCGCTCACCATTGAATCGCCCATCCCCATATCAGATCCTAAAAAGGACGAAAGCTTTCCGACTGACAAATTACAAATAGCACAAAAATCATGGCCCAGCGAGGCAGAGTCGCATTCTTTAACCAACATGCTTTTGGAACATTATATACGCCACCATGAAATTGTGCTTACAAAATTGCGATTTGCCCAAGAGGCCACACAAATGGGTCTCAGCGAGATTAAAACGCTGCATGAAAGCATAAAACAAAAACAAAGTGCGACCCCTGAAAAAGACCTTAAAGATTTTGATACGATGTGGGAGCGTATTATCCGTATGTTCCTTAAAGGCGGTTTATCAGAACAAGACCTTTTTGATATTGAACGCATCGTCACGCAAATTCCCGAAGACATAAAAGTGCATTACGATGGATTAACCCAAAAAGATAAAGACTTTCTTACCCGCGTGGAAGCCCTCAATAAAATGGGCTATGAACGCGCAAAACAACGCGTGTTTAACTTACAACTTTTGCCTAACCCGCTTACAGGGAAATCGGCATTGGAATATCATTCAGAGCCCACACGGATTATACCCGCAGATGATAAACCCAAACCCATCAAGACGTTTTTTTATGATTCTGTCAAAGGAACACAATTGCTGGTGAATAAGGACGAATAAGACAATTCTATTGCGCCTTTATGGTTTAATGCCCTATTCTAAGGCATGAAAAATTTCTGGATAAAAATGATAAAGCCCAAGGGCTTTACTGCAAAATGGCTTTTACTTTTTGTCTTGGGCGGTATCGCATATTTATGGTCACAAGGGCATTTTGCGATTGCTGAAAAATACCTTGATACAGAGCAACTAACTCTCACCATCGGCACGTATAAAATTACCGTTTATGCAGCGCTTAAAGCGCTTCTCTCTGTTGTTATCATTTTCTGGGTCACAGCGATTATTTCTGATTTTTCAGATAAACGTATTCAGGCCATGAAAAAAATGCGTGTTGCGAATAAAGCACTCTTTCAAAAACTGGCGCAAATTTTAATTTATATTGTTTCATTTCTGGTTACACTGAATATCCTTGGCATTGACCTCACCAGCCTCACAATTTTAAGCGGAGCCGTTGGTATTGGTCTTGGTTTTGGTATGCAAAAAATTGCAGCAAACTTTGTCAGTGGTATGATCTTAATTCTCGAACGGTCTCTCAAAATTGGTGATTTAATTGAAATGGAAGATGGCACTTTTGGCTATGTCAGAAAATCCTCATCCCGCTCAACACTCATCGAAACAATTGATGGTAAAGAAATCATCGTCCCAAATGAAGAATTCATTATCAAACAAGTGGTCAATTGGACGCTCAACAATAACAAAGCACGTATTACGATTAATTTTGGCGTGTCCTATAACTGTGACATTGAAAAAGCACGTGACCTTGCCATTGAGGCCGCAAAAGATCACAAGCGCTGCATGAAAGAACCAGATGTTCTCTGCTTTCTTGATAATTTCGGCGATAGCTCCGTTGATTTCATTCTTTATTTTTGGGTTAAAGATGTGAATGACGGCTTACGAAATGCTAAAAGTGAAGTGATGTTTTCCATCTGGAAAAAATTCAAAGATAACGGTATTGAAATCCCCTTCCCGCAGCGCGATCTCAATATCAAACAACCCGCTACAATTCAAGTCATGAACAATGCCTAATCAAATTATTAATAGTGAATGTATTTTACACGCGTGCACCATTCAAGGGGATGGATCAGGACAGCCTCTCACAGGTAAAGACATTACCCAAGAAATCAAAAGCCATGATCTTGCCTGGGTTCATCTTGACGCCACACATCCAGATACACGCAAATGGTTAGAATCCGAAGTCTCTTATTTAGATCCACTTATCCTTGACGCCCTTTTGGCGGATGAAACGCGCCCACGTATTGTCGAATATGATAACGGCATGATGATGATTTTACGCGGTATGAATCTCAATGAAAAAGCAGAGCCCGAAGATATGGTTTCGATACGCATTTGGGTTGATGAAAGCCGTATCATCAGCCTGCGCCGCCGCCGCCTAAAAGCCGTGAGCGATATTCGTGATTTATTAGCAAACGGTACAGGGCCAAAAGATTCTGGCGATTTTATCTCCATGCTTTCTGCAAAATTATTTGAACGGATGGAGCCAGTCCTAACCGAACTGGATGAGAAGCTGGATGATATTGAGGAACTCATTTTAGACAACCCAGAGCCATCAGAGCGCCAGGCAATTACTTCTCTTCGTAAACAGGCTATTATCTTTCGTCGTTACATCGCGCCCCAACGTGATGTGATGATGCATTTACGTACAAGCGATCAAGTCTGGCTCAGCACTGCACATAAACGACGCATTCAGGAAAACTTGGACCGTGTCACACGTTATATCGAAGATCTTGATTCCATGCGCGAACGCGCCCAAGTCATTAAAGATGAACTTGCAAATGCGCTGTCAGATCGTTTGAATAAAAACTTATATATTTTGTCTGTGATCTCAGCAATTTTCTTACCGCTTGGCTTTTTTACAGGCCTTATGGGCATCAATATCGGCGGAATGCCCGGCGTTGATAACAACAACGCCTTTTGGGTTTTCAGCGCCTTGCTCATAACCATAGTCGCCTGCCAAGTCCTGATCTTCAAAAAACTAAAATGGTTTTAAGGCTAAAGCGTTTCTTCCAAAAATTTTAATGTGTATGCCCAGCTTCTAATATCCGCTTTTTCATTATAGGCAACACCATTAGACGGATCGCTCCCTGCTTCTTTCTCGGTAAAAGCATGAACAGCGTTAGCATAAGATATGAAATGCCAATCCGCTTTAGACTCTCTCATTTCTTCTTGAAACGCCAAGACTTCGTCTTGACTGACAAGCGGATCGTCTGCTCCATGATGCACTTGCACCGCGCCCAATATGGCATTTTCTTGCGCGGGTGCTTGCGTAGAGAGTCCGCCGTGAAAACTAACAACACCAGCTAAATCAAATCCTGCGCGCGCCATCTCAAGAGCCATCGTGCCGCCAAAGCAATACCCAATCGCGGCAATTTTTTCACCATCCACATCGGGGATTGTTTTAATATAATCTAAGGCTGCTTTTGATCGGCTTCTTGCAAGCTCAGGATTGTTCTTGTATTTCGAGGATTCAGCTGCGGAATCAGCCATCTCTTTTGGCCGAACACCTTGGCCATACATATCCAAAGCAAACGCAACATATCCTTGCTCGGCGAGCATCTCAGCGCGTTTTTTTTCGTAATCTCCTAACCCCTTCCATTGATGGATCACCAACACTACGGGTCTTTTTCCAGAAAAAGCAGAGGGATCAGGCTTAGCCAAATAACCCTCCAGTGTCAGGTCGCCGTCCTTATAATAAACAACCTCCCCTGCATGAGCAAAAGGCATAAATATGAAAGTATAGAGTGAGAATAAGAAAAGTAATTTCAAGACGGCCTCCACATAATTGCTAAGCCCTCTTTTAACGTTTTCACCGTCAAAAGTACAGTGACCAATCGTTAATCAATAAAAATGGGCAAGAGGAAATTGGATTTAATCTTTAAGATACTGATTAATATAAAATTAATCTTACAAAACACTCCCAATTATGACCCCAAATTAATTTTCTACCTACGGTTTTGAACAATGTTAAGGCGTATGAATTATAAAATAGGTAATACCAAATTTTAGAACCCACCCTCTAAGATGGCGGTTGACCAGTCAAAAAACTCAATTATGTAAGCCTCACCTATGTGCAGAATTATGTTATCAGAACTTAATACGCTCTTACTCTAAATAGACATACAAGGAAAATCCTAGACAAAATAAGCCAATACACAAAAGAAGCACATTAAAAAATAAAGCTTGCCCTTTAGATAGATTGCTCACTTTTCCAGCATAAGGAGCACTACTGACATGCTCTCCGTCTTTTTTGTATTTATTAACTCTCAAGAGCAAAGAAGAGGAAATAACCAAGCTAACTCCCAAAGATGCCATAAAAATGACCATCTTTATCCTCTCCGAAAAGTCTAAAAATTCAAGATCATCTAACCAAATTATTAACAAGCCCATCAAAGGTGAGAAAATTGCAATTATTAATAAAAAATCTGTAATTATATTTTTTTTCATTCATAAACCATTCAATTAAGGGCTCTTGAAATATAAAATATATCATAGTTTTGTCAACTTAACTCCCCAAAGCCAGCCCTGCCCCAAAAGTATTTTTGGGCTAAGAAGCCGACGTGACAAGATCTCACGCCTTATGACATCGACTGACAGGCCAGTATACGAAGATCAAAGTGCAGAACAAGCAAGAGGCGCTGATCGCGTGGCAGCAAGACCGCGCGGAAAAAGATGCAGTCATCTTCAACCAGATCGAAGAGCGTGCAGCCTTGCAGCGCGATATCAAGCGCCCCGATCCTGAGCGGGATCGCATTGAGCAGCACCGTCGCGCGCGTCAGAGAACGCGCCGACCGTCTGGGCTATAGGCTTGAATAAATTCTAGCTTCGCCATGTCTACAATAGGCAAGAAAAAACGTACCTAATTTTTCCATTTTCGTGATAAAATATCTAAATGTTAAAAGGACTAAATAATCAAAGACTTAAAAGAGACTATCTCTTGTCTCTATATGGCTTCGCTCTCTTTCTCATCATTATATCACTGGACACAGCCTTTAAAGGTATATCGGCTTGGCTATGGCAGAATATTGATCCGGCTATAAATATAAGTGTTCTTGGAGTGGTCTGTGCATGTCTTGTCGCTCGCATTGCTGTCACCAAGACCCCTTTTAAAATATACAGCGGAAGTAAAACATGGCTCTGGTAGATCGTCAGAGAGAATCTGGTTCAGTCCTAATCTGGATTTTGGTATTGGTTGCCATTTTTGCAGCCCTTGGTGCATTCATGTCACAGGGAACGCGCTCTAACGAAAATGGACTTTCGAAGATGAAAGCTCAACTTCTAGCAAATGAACTCATGGATCAAGCAGCCTTCTACAAAAGAGCGTGGCAGGAAATGCGCATGTCATGCTCTGCTGAAGAAATCGATTTGGACTCTATTCCTTCTACTCCTTATACGCGCAATCCAAATACACCGCCAGATATGAGTTGCTCATTATTTAATTTTAAGGCAAGCGGAATTGGTGAGCCGAAGATAGATAATAAATATATTGTGGATATACCAACCGGGTATTGGGATCCTGCAGGTAGCCGAGCAGAGTATTGGTTCGCAAACCAAACCACACGAGTTTTTGGCGTTGGCAGTGATACAAAGGCTGAGATTGCTCTGACAGCCCGCCTCATTAGGGAAGATATTTGCAGGGAATACAATAAGCTAGTGCTAGGAGACCCTACAATTCAAGTCTACGGTGGGGATTGGGGAGACTCCACATATAGCGGCGGTGACGGAACAACGATTTGGGACTCTATAGGGGGAAATCTACAGGGAAAAATGTCATTTTGTATGGCTGAATACGGGGGAAGTCGTTTTCTTATCCATCAGATACTCGAACCTCGCTAGTTTTTCTCGCCATACGACCAACGTAAAATTTGCCTTTATTTATGCGACTGCCGTACAGCTTTTCTGCGATATTGTATCGCCTGAAAGCATGACCGTGCAGCCTTGTAGCGCGATATCAAGCGCCAGCGCTCCATCGCCAGCCAAGAGCTGATGCGACTGCGCAAGGATGTCGCGGACTATCGCGACATGGAGCGCCCTGATCCTGAGCGCAAGCGCGAAGCGGCTGAACGGCGAAGGTCCCGCACACGGCGTCCATCTGGGCCATGAGTTGAAGGGCGTTTGGATAAATTGGCTAACTTTGGATTTCAATTATGCTGTCACGCCATTTTTCAGCTTCTATTCTTTGCTCCGATAGGTTCGATGAAGTAGCCGAACAGCTGATTTTGCGGCGATCAGGAAAGGTCACTATCAGTTCCCAAAAACCATCATTAAATAGATCTTGGTCAGAGCGCCACTTCACTTCAGGCGCTGCGATGTCGCCCAGTTTGTAAACCCTGATAGTCTGTATTCCAAAAGGATAGGTCACAGTCAACTCAGCTGTCTTTTGCGAAAGATCAAAGACAACGACTTTAGCGGGTATGAAAAAGGTCCAAATGGCGAGAGCACCCAATACGGCGAACACGGTGGAAAGGGCTACGCCACCATAGAAGTTTATTGTTGGTATATCTGCACTCGCATTTAGAACATGCAGCCAAATAACCTGCGCCAGAGCGTATATTCCGAAGGAAAAGAACAAAATTCCAGGTATCAAAAACCACAATCTGAAGGATAGCGGGAATGTGCGCTGTTCAATCCCCATAGGTGGTCGCAAGGAAGTTTCGTCGGAACCGCCATGACGATCTGATAAAAATATTACTCCAAACAATACCATCAGCGATGACAATATAAAAACTTTCATATTTGAAGTTTAGCGCAAAACCATGGCTTTTGTTAAGAGGGGCAAATTTTCTCCACAACTGTCTCTTAGCGCCTCTCTAAGCACTATGTGAAAAAATGTGACGCCCGCCTTCTTTTCCGATTAATCCACAGTTGCGTTGCTGCTGCTTGCGCGATGCAGCCTCAAGCCTTGGAAGCGTTTCCCGCGCATCCTTACCGTTTGTCCGTGAGACGCCCGAACCATCAGAGCCTTTTTGGGCGGATGATGGTGTGCGGGGCCGAAAGGCCCTGAATGGTTCGGGGCCTCCTTGAACAAAAGGAGGATACGATGAAACTCGTCTCAAAATTTGAAGCGGCAACACTTGGCACCGCAGAACTATTTGG
>Ga0100393_10000117_pt1 | contig 94107 bp, 102 predicted proteins | sample CryGeymeta201517_FD_81546 | JGI IMG/M metagenome (GOLD analysis project Ga0100393, IMG submission 81546) | Groundwater microbial communities from Crystal Geyser aquifers in Utah, USA - Crystal Geyser metaG 2015-17 | ecosystem: Environmental > Aquatic > Deep subsurface > Groundwater | place... | reverse complement strand
TCTAGGTAAATGCACTGGAATTGCAAAGCCTCCTATCAGCCCTATAATAGCTCCTGGAATAACTCCATATTGTAAATCTGAAGTAACGCAATCTAACCATATATCAGTAGGAACGAATAAACCATCAACTGGAATTGAGCCGCATTTAAGAAAATAACAGGGTAACCAATAAATCCAATATCCCAAGAAAGTACCTATAATTAAACCAGCTAAAACGCTTAAAGCTTTATTCTCTTTCAAGTTCAGCCACCTCCTAAATTTTCAAGGTACTTGAGAATATTTTACACTATATCTAAAATGTCGACTTGTCAATATTTGCAGGGATAAAAAAATCCCCCTGGGATTATTTGCGATAGTAAGAATTATGAAGAAGTGCTGTTAATAGATGGCTGTATTCGGGAAAAATTTTATTAAGACATTGGTATCTTTCTTTTAGTTCTCGTCGAGACTTGACTCCCTGAAAATCAAGATAGTCTGCTAATAGCAAGCATGCGCACAAATTTTTTATCTCTTTATCGTCAATTTTAGTTAAATTTATTGCGGCATCATCCATGTAATCCTCTAGACCAAAGAATAGCTGTTCTTGAAATATTTTCATAACTTTTAAAATCTTTTCTTTATCAAAAAGATATATTCCGTCTATTATTTCGATTGTGTTTTCGTGTAGCTTTCTAAAACTCTGATATTGATTAATTTTATAATGTCTCGTTCCATTATTCTGTGATTCATTCAAAGATCCGATGTTATGCAGCATAGATGATTTGATTAAAATTCTGTTATTTACTAATCTATCACCTAAATAAAAAATGTCCTTCAATGAATAAGCCACTCTGAAACAATGCCAATATAATTGTTTGTTGCAATTATAAAGATCTACTGTAACATCTTCTAAATCAGGCGCGAGTATTCCATAATAAGCAAAAAAATATTCTAATTTACCTCTTACATAACTTTCACTTACGCTTTTTCTTCTAGTCTCGCTTAGTACATCTTCCGCAAGAACCAATATTATCACTTCCTAATTTTAATGTTCAACGATTATAAAAATATACCAGCTTAAGGGCTGGTATGTCAAAAGTTTATTATAAAACCTTGGATACAATATTGATTAATCTAATTCATTTTATATCTTAGGACTTGCGATTCCAAAATTTGGGTCCGCCGAGATAATTTTTACCGTTCATCTAAAAACCTTTGGATAATGCTTTTTCAGCTGCCTGTATTTCGGCGGCTTGTTTAGAAAATCCTACTCCCTTACCATACATTTTATCTCCAACAAAAACACCAATTGTAAATTTTTTTTCATGATCTGGTCCTTCTTCTTTGATCAGTTTATAAATTGGGGTGATGCCGGTTTTTTCTTGGGCAATTTCCTGAAACTTACTTTTTGGATCTATGTGAAGTTCTTCTTCTAGGATTTTTTTCAATCTGACAATTATATATTTCTCAATAAAATTTTTAGCAACATCCATACCCTGATCTAAATAAATGGCGCCGATGAAAGCCTCAAAATTATTAGCGAGAATAAGCTGTCTTGCTCTACCGTTCCCTTTCGCCTCACCTCTTGATAGATATAAATAATTATCAAACTCAAGATTGCTGGCAATCTCTGATAAAGTTTGGCCCCTAACCAAAGCACTTCTCCAGTTTGTTAAGTCGCCTTCTGGGTTTGGATAATTTAAGAAAAGATATTCTGTAACAACTAGTTCCAAAACCGCATCTCCTAAAAACTCTAATCTCTCATTATCAGATAAAGGAAATTTAGGATTTTCATTAAGATAAGATCTATGAACAAAAGCCTGTTCTAATAAATCCTTATTATTGAAATTAATGTTTACTATTTTTTCTAAAATTCTAAGATCTTTTTCCATAAATTTTTTCTAAATTATTACTAATGTGTAGTTGTGTAAGATGTAAGACCCATAATTCCCACGAATAAAAAGACACAGAGGGCTACAGCTAATATTACCATTCAAAACCAGAATCTAGATGCTTGTGGAAGATAAGTTTGTAGTCTTTATATACAAAATGATTAAGCGCGGGAATAACTAAAAAAAGTGAGATTAGATAAGAAAAAAGCGCAAAGGGCCCAACTAAGCCTACTATTAAATAAATGAGCAACAAAGAGATTCCAGTCCATAAAATAAAAAATATTAATGTCATCATTAAAGTAGCTAGAACCTTCTTAGCTTTCATCTTTCTTCTCTTCTTTCTCCTCTATCTTTTTTTCTGTTTTTGGTGATTCAATCTCAACATTTTCTTCTTCGTCTCCCTCCTGATAAAGATCGCTATTTCGGTAAATTGTTCCCAGAACGCCATTGACAAACTTTCCAGAATTTTCTCCACCAAAAGCCTTTGCTAGCTCTATAGCTTCATTAATAGCCACTTTTGGAGGTATCTCTTTTAGATATAAAAGCTCAAAAATCCCTAGCCTTAAAACAGTCCTATCAATAGCTGCAATTTGATTTATTGGCCATTCTGGAGCAGCCACCCTGATTATTTCGTCAATTTCCTTAGGATTATCCATAACCCCATTGATTAGAGTAAAAATAAAATCCCGGTCTTCTTTTTCTATCGTAGTGTAAGACTCGTTAATGTTTCTCTCTGTAATTTTTTTAATGTCACCACCGCTTCTGAAGTCCTTCTCATAAAAGCTTTGCATCGCTATTATTCTACAAAAGTGCCTTGAAATTGCCATATAGACCTCTTTTTACTCTTCTTCTTGTTCAGCTTTTAGACGTCTTTCTTTGCGCTTGGTTCTCTTTTCTAAATCAATAACCTCTTTGCCTTTGTAAGTGCCGCACACTTTACACATAGTATAAGGAATCTTTACAGAATTACACTTCTCGCATAAAATCGGGCTTTTTGTCTTAACGGTATGAGTGCCTCTTCTGATAGCTACTTTAGACTTTGATTTTTTCTGTTTTGGTACTGCCATTTCTTCTCTACTCCTTTTCTAAATATTTATAAATCAATTAATTATTTATCTTTATCTATCTTACAATAACATTCTTCTTTATTTAAGTTTTTTCCGCAATTTTGACAAATTCCCTTACATTTCTCATTACAGATATTGCGATTATCTTCCAATAAAATCTCTTCTATTATCACCTATTCTAAATCAATATCACCTTTTTCATTAATTATAAATCCTGCTTCTTTATCATACTCCTCTTCCTTGGAAAGTTTTCTAGTAAGGATTACAAATCCCTGATTAAACTCCTTATTTATATCTTTTTCAAAATCCTCTAAACATCTGCCACAAGCTACTTTTTCTTTACCTTTAATTTTAATATCTGCTATTACACCATCAGGGATTTTAAGGCTTATCTGATCTAATTTATCTACCTCATCTGTCAATTCTTCTCTATCAATACTATCATCAATTATCTTAGAAACATTTAGCTTGATCATAGTTTAAAAATTTAACATTTTAATACAAAACGGTCAATAACTAATCAGTGCTTACTTAACAACAATATTAAGAAGCTTATCAGGAACAAAAACAGATTTAATAATTTCCTTACCTTCTGTATATTTTTTAATATTCAGATTATTATTTGCCAACTTTTCTGCTTGCTCTTTTGATGATCCGGACCTAACCTGAACTTTGCCTCTTAATTTACCATTTATCTGCACAACAATATCTATAATATCTTCTTTTATCAAATTTTTATCATAAAAAGACCACGCAGAGAGAGAAACACTGGAAGTATTTCCTAATTTTTCCCATATCTCTTCAGTTATGAATGGAACAAATGGTGAAAGTATAATAGTAAATTTTCCGATAGCATCTCTCCACAGTGAATAAGACTTATCAAAAGGTAATTTATTTTTAATTTCATAAATCTCATTTAGAAATTGCATTAAGGTACTTATCGCTGTATTGAATTTATAACTATCAATATCTTCACCAACTTTTTTAATAGTTTTATTAATGATTCTTGCCAGGGCGGTTTCTTCTATCTCATAAGATAAATAAATAACATCTTCGGGATTTTCTTTATTCTGACTATTGATTATTTCTAAAGCTAATGTCCAGTAACGATCCAAAAATCTCTTGACTCCTTTAATGCCTTGGGGATTCCATGGGCCGCCTTCATCAAAAGGACCCATAAATAATATATATATTCTAAATGCATCTGCTCCTTCTTTTTTGATCACTTCATCTGGTATTACAACATTACCTTTTGACTTACTCATTTTTTTATTGTCCGGTCCCAGTATCATACCCTGATGCCTTAGATGCAAAAATGGCTCATCAAAATTGATCATTCCGGCATCAAACAGTGCCTTTGTTATAAATCTTGCATATAAAAGATGCATTGTGACGTGTTCTGCGCCACCTGTATACATATCAACCGGCAACCATTTTTTGGTGATTTTAGAATTCATCATCTCCTTATCATTACCAGAGTTGGGATATCTTAAAAAATAAAAACTTGAATCAACAAAAGTATCCATGGTATCAGTTTCTCTTGTGGCTTTACCTCCACACTTAGGACATGTTGTGTTAACAAAATCCGGATCAGAAGCCAGGGGGCCCTTACCTGTGCCCTTAGGTCTAAAATCTTTAACGTCCGGCAACAAAACAGGCAAATCTTCTTCTGACACTGGAACCATACCGCATTTTTCACAATAGATTATCGGTATAGGTGCTCCCCAGTATCTTTGTCTAGAAAAAGACCAATCTCTCAAACGATAATTTACAGTCCTTTTTGCCAAACTCTTTTTAGACAACCATTCAGTAATAGCTTTTCGGGCTTCTTTAGAATGCATGCCATTAAATTGATCAGAATCATATAAAATACCATCGCCTGTAAAACACTCTTCTAGATTTCTTATTTTTGAATCATCCTCAAGATCAACAGGTTTAATGGTTGTTTTTAAAAGAATATTAAACTTTTTAGCTAATTGGAAATCGCGCTCATCATGAGCATCAGCAAAAACAGCTCCTCCACCATAACTTGCTAAAACAAAATCTGATATCCAAATAGGTATTTCTTTATTGTTAGAAGGATTAACTGCATAGGCTCCCGTAAAAACCCCTGTCTTTGGACGCTCTTCTAATTGTCGATCAATATCTGAGAGTTTCTGAGTTTTGATTTGGTATTGTTTAACAGTCTTTAAGTTTTCATCATCTGTAATCTTCTCAATTAGCGGATGATCTGGCGCCATAATAAGAAAAGTACCGCCAAAAAGAGTATCTATCCTTGTAGTAAAAACCTCAATAGATAAATCTTCTTTTATTTTTTTGCTTTTGATTTTAAACTTTACGGTCGCGCCTTCAGATTCCCCTATCCAATTACGCTGTTTTATTTTTGAGGATTCCGGCCAATCAACTTTATCTAAATCTTTTATCAAACGTTTTGCATAGTCCGTTATCTTAAAAAACCATTGCTTCATTCTCTTTTGAACAACTTCTGTATCGCATCTTTCGCATAAACCATCTATAACTTGTTCGTTAGCTAAAACAGTTAAGCATTTTGGGCACCAATTAATCGGCGCTTCTTTTTGATAAGCTAAACCCTTTTCGTATAATTTTAGAAAAAGCCATTGCGTCCATTTATAATAGCCGGGGTCAGATGCAATTATTACTTTTGACCAATCAAACATACAGCCAAAACTTTTTAATTGCTCTTGAGCGTGTTTTATATTAGATTCTGTACTTTCCTTGGGATGAACACCTTTTTTCAAAGCAAAATTCTCGGCAGGCAAACCAAAAGAATCATAACCGATTGGTTCAAAAACATTAAATCCATTAAGCCTTTTAAAACGGGCGTAAACATCAGCGCCCGAATATGAATATCCATGACCTATATGAAGATATTCTCCGCTAGGATATGGAAACATCACTAAATTATATAATTTAGATTTATCAGAAAAAATATCCGTGTCATTTATTTTTGTCTTAGCCCAGATTTTTTTCCATTTTTTCTCAACTTTAGAGGGATCATACTTTTCCATAACTTTTATTTTATAGGAAAATCCGTTCTTAAACAACAAAACTTAATCCAATAAGATAACTTATACATTTAAATTCTATCCCACCCCTGGGGTGATCAATATTCAAATTATCAACAAGAAAAAAAGGAGCATTGCTCCTGTGTGTATTAAAATCTATTTTTTATGTATGTATCAAAGAAATTATTAAGATGGCCATCATGAATAACTCCTGCGACTGATACTCTAAAGTCGTCTTTGCCATTTTTAGGGGCCAATAAATTGTAGACGGTTTCTACGGCTTCTTCCAGAGATTCAAAGTCTAGAGATATTTGGATAGGATTTCCTTCAAAGGATGGCAAGGGGTTTTTATTTTCTCCAGCGTAAGTGGCAATTCCCCAGCCTATGCCAGACCGAAAAGAACGGTGTTGATAATCCCTAATAACAGACCTGTCAATTCCTCTTTTTATTATACCAATAACAATACCCCGATAGGGATCTATACAAACGCTTATCCTTGGTGTGTAGTTTGGTTCATCTGGCTCAAATTCGTAATTCTGCGTGCCTCTCATCAATCTTGCTACTATCCCAACGTAATCTGTACAATTAACTATACCTTTTGTTTGTTCTCCATTGCTTACAATTACATGCTCGTTGCTTAAAGCAATAGCAGGATATATTAACAAATCAGGATTGCCTGTCTTTATTATTTCCGGATCCGTTGGGTTTACAAAAATCGATTTCTTGTCATCGCTTAGCTCTAATCTCCTAGCCTGACTAGAAGGACTCCTTCCTGTGATACCGTAAATAGCTGTTATAAAACCATTATTACTCTTACCAACTATCAAAAATCTGCCCACATATTCTGCATTTCTAAGAAAATCAGTAAAATCATCTTGCATGCCAATCTCCCCTTTCAAATTATTAAGATACAATGCCTCATATTACAGTAATCTACTAGCATTTACAGGTTAATTATTATCTTTCTTGTCTATATTATGCTGATTATTATTTGTAACTGGTTTTTTCTTAACTGGGGGCACTTGCTGAGAACTATCCATTTTTTTCGCTTTACCTAACTTAACAATTCCACCAATCCCTGCATAAGCCATTGACCTCACGCTTGGCATCAAAATCACTCCTATTCAATAAAAGTAAAATCATTCTTATGTTTTATTCAGATAAATTCCATTGTTCTATTGTATTGTTCATTCTTTCATGCACGATCGTTAAAGCAGTTAATAGTAAATGAGCATTACAGATAGAAATAGCGAAAGAAGAATTGTTATTACTAATCTTTATATATTGATCATAGACGGAAAAAGATAGATCTTTTTTTCTAAGTTTTAAACTCTCACAAAAAATCGCCCCGTCTGATTTTAATTTTTTATTTCGGTAAAAACGCATTTTATCATCTAATATATATTTCAGTACATTAATAACCCGATAAATTTCAAATGATAAATATTTTTCCTCAAAATATATATCATTTACATATCCTACTGTAATCTTTACAATACGATCACCAATAACATTAACAAAAACCTGCTCTGGTTCTTCTATTTCAAAACAATCACAGGAAAAACATAATAAACCGCTTCGAATGGACAAAAATATCACTCCATTTCAAGAAACGCGCAATCGTTTTATTATAACATATTACCTAATTCTTCTCTAACAACTTTCCTATCGTCCCAAGGATAACTTTTGCCGCCTATATAGATCGACTGTTCAGCGCCTTTACCTGTTATGATTACTATGTCGTTTTTAGATGCCAACGAGAGAGCTTTTTTTATTCCTTCTCTCCGATCTTCTACAACAAATAAATTCTCGTCTCTTTTTTTGTCATGATTTTCGCTTGCTCTTGCAATATCTTCTAAAATTTCCTTTGGATCGTCTTCGTAAGGATCAACGTTACTGACAACAACGTAATCTGCTTTTTTGGCAGCAATCTCTCCCATGAGAGATCTTTTTGATTTATCTCTTCCTCCACCCTCTGCACCCAACAAAACAATAATTTTGTTTGATGTTTCCTTAACAATTTCTTTGGCTGTATCAAGAACAGCATTCATACTTTGTTTTTCATGAGCATAATCCACTATTACGGTAAAATTCTGACCTTCTTCTATTTTTTCCATTCTACCAGGTATAAGATTTAAATTCTTTAATCCTTCTTGAATTAATTCATCTCTAAACCCTGCTTCTTTAGCTACTATAACAGCCGGCAAAGCATTATAAACATTAAAAGTACCTAGAATACTTAAACTAAAAACAGTAGAATCTATTTTAAAATCTACGCCTGTATAATTATTAGCAATTTCTTTTGCAACAAAATCAGCTGGATTATTTATTGCATAAGTAATTTTTTTATCAGCTTTAAAACTTAGAAAATAATCACTATGCTCGCTATCTTTATTAACAATTATTGTTTTATTAATCTTTCTGCCATCAATAATCTTGTGTTGATTTTGGCTCAAGCTTTCAAATAGCTTGCCTTTTGCTTTTTTATAATTTTCAAAACTCCCGCCATGAGAAGGCAAATGCTCTGGAGTTAAATTAGTAAAAATAACGGTATCAAATATAATTCCTTTATGTCTCCACTGCTTAATACCTTCGGAGGTTACCTCCATAACGCAATATTTACATCCATCTTTAACCATTTGTGACATAAGATTTTGCAATTTGAATCTTCCGGGCATGGTCATGTGATATTCATTCATGGATTCTTTATCACCTATTCTTATATTGGCTGTACCAATAAGGCCCGTCTTCAAACCAGAGTTGTTAAGCGCTGACCAAATAAAATTAGCTGTAGAGGTTTTACCTTTAGTTCCGGTTATACCTATCACAACCATATCTTTAGACGGATTACCGTAAATAAGACTAGCCAATGAAGCTAGTGTGTAATGATAGACAGAAATAATATTTTCCGGAACATATTTTCTAATTGTTGATTTTAAAGTCATTTATATTTAATCCTTTTTCTAAGATTATACAAAGTGTATAAAAATGGATCGAAAGTTTGGTCATAAAAATCGCCAAATTCTAATAATTGGCCTCCGAATTTCTGTTTAAAAGAAGATATTCCGTCCCAATTGTCATGTTTTACTTTTTCTCCCACATCTATTGCCCCGAAATTATACCATTTACAATTTCTTTTCTTCGCCTCTTGCATTGCTCTCCAATGAACAAGGTATGGCGCCATTAAATTTTTATTGGAGCGCGATGAACCGCCAAACGGATAAAATGCTGTATCGCCATAAAAAATAACCAAATGTGTTGCTAAGATTTCATCATTATATTTCGCTACAAAAAGTACGATATCTTTATTCTGAAATCCCTTTTTAAAAATGCTCTCGTAATAAGCCTTTGGATGTAATGCAAATTTACCTCTTTCACCCGTCTCTTTTAACAAAGCATAAAAACTCTCAAAATAATTCATTAAATCTTCACCACTAACCATTTTAACATTAACATTTTTCTTCTCTGCTAAACGAATATTATATCTGGTTTTTTGATGCATACCTGCCAAAATTTCTTCTTCTGATTTTTCAATATTTAAAGCCCAGTCAAATTTCGATTGAAAAAATGCTGATCGATAGCTATAATATGGAGCTTTTTTAAAAAACTTCTCAATAATCTTTTGATTATCTGATGGATAAAAGTCAAAACGTAAAAAAACCGCTTGCTCCTGATCCGCTACTTCTGCCATTTTACTCTTAAAGAATTTTAATAAATCTTCTGTTGATACATCACTTGTAACAGGACCATGAGGTACGTATAAATAGCTTTTACCGAAAGGTATTGGATATTTTATTACTTGAAAAAAAGAAAGCGCTTTTGAATCTTTCAGAACTTTAAATCTTCTTACCTTGCGTCCCATATCTTTTTGGCATTCACCATAAAAATAAGATTGGGTAAAATAACAATCTGAGCGAATTAATAAGGGTTGATATTCTTCTTCTTTATCTATTTCAATAAATTTAAAATTATCTGGCATATTTGTATTATACAGATTTAATCGCTCAAGAAAAACTTGGATAAAAAAAGAGCGCAAAATTGCGTTCAAAAAAGGTTGTCTTGTTATTTATTGTAAATCAACTTTCGTTTCTCGACGAACAGTGCCCTTAGGAACATGGAATATATACTTTTGCTTAGCTGTATCTAACCAGCCACTTTGACCAAAATAAGCACCGATATCGATGATCCATTTACTACCCTTGTATTTGTTTATATTCTTTTCTTGTTTATAAAATCCTTCTAAATAAGGACTGTGTTTATCTGTAATATCTTCAAAAAAAGTTACATTCGAGTCCTCTTCTATTATATGTTTCGGCATTATGTCTTCTTTTATGTTTATAGCGTATGAATAAACAAATTTCGGCTCTTCGGTAGAAATACTGCCTATGCCTAAATAGAATTGCCCATTAATACCTCTTGTAGAAGAATCCTGCAAACCTACTATATTTGTTTTATAATCTTTAACCCATCTCTCTTTATCTGGCCCGTCGGCTGCATTTGATATTGCCAATAAGATTAAGCCTACAATAACACAAACTATAAGAGTAAAAAATATAGCGGAACCCGCTCGATTGTTTTCATTTTTAAACCCTCTCCATGCTAATACCGCAGCACCAGTAACAACTAAAATTGCTATGATAATGCTATACAATCCTATCGCCTCCTCCAAACATATCATCCATTTGAAATTTGTCTATCGATCATTTTTAACAGTTACTGAAATGATTTCATCTACATCTCCCAACTCTAAATACCTAATATTGTTCTTTTTACCTATTCTCAAACCTTCATCAGGCACACCTTTAAAAACTTTTACACTTCCATCTTGAAACTCTATTAGGGTCTTTGAATTAACGCTAAATCCAGTATCGTTATAATACTTAATCTCCTTAATTATACCTATCTTGTGTTTCTCTGGTCCAGCCTCAACTTTATCGTTACTGTACAAAAAAGTAGAACCTAATAAAGTAGAACCTAATATTAATGAAGATGAAACAATAGCTACAAGCTTCTTCATATTCTCGCCTCCTTTTCAAAGAACAAATTTTGCCCTGAAAAAATCAGGATATTTCAGCTTATTATAAAAAACTATGGTTGTCAACAATTCGTTTGAAACATCACAAAATAACGTCTAGGAAAAGTAGAAAAGAAAAGCACCCCGATGAATATCGGGAGAGAATCTGCTCAGTTGAGTAAGGAGAGTGATAACATCTCCGAACGAAACCGACACCGACTTTTAGTCGGGGGAGTTCAGGTTCGAAAGCTTTGAGTGAACTACTTTTCAATTATTTTGTGTAGTTTCTAGCTTTTGTGCACTTTTGGCAATGAAAAAGTGCAATTAAACTTTGATTACTTTCCAAAAAGAATTATGTTGTGCTATTTCACTTTTTAGATGCTTCTAAGGAAATATTTATAGTTCCTTCGTTGCCATCTAATATTAAATATTGGCCGTCTTTAATGATTTCTGTAGCGTTCGGAACATTAACAATTGCCGGCAAGCCATATTCTCTGGCAACTATACAAGCATGGGATAGCAATCCCCCTCTATTTGTAATTACCCCTTTTACGGTTGCAAAAATAGGGGTCCAGCCTGGATCAGCTGGATCAGTATGATCGGTTACTAATATTTCACCCGGCTGCAACCTGCCTATGTCTTTAATATCTAAAATAACCCTTGCAATACCTTCTGCCTTCCCGTAACTTGCAGCTATTCCTTTTAATGGAAATGTATCAAGCTTTTTATCTACTTTTTGCTCTATACTAATATGATCTGGGTCATCGATTATACCCGGAAGCTCCATATCTTCATATTTTTTAAGTTGAATTTTTCTTTCTTCAATTTTCTTAAAAAAATCCTTGTCATAATTTTCGTCGCTTTCTAAATTATTTATTTCAGCCAGATTAAAGAAAAATATATCACTTGAGTCTTTAAGTAATCCTCTTTGGGTTAAATTTTCGCCAATTCTTAAAACGCTCATACGAAGTAAAGCTATATGTTTAACCGCTTCAGATTTAAAATCTTCTCTTGCCTTTAAGGCTATTTGCGCTCTTTTAAGTGCTTTCTTGAAAATATAAAATTTCCATTTTGGCCATTTTTGGTTAAGATCTTCTAACAATTTGAGCTGTTGCATTTTTAATTCTTCTATTTTCTCGTGAGGATTTTTACTATTTGAATTTAAATAATTTTTTAACACATCTATTATAAATGCTGGATCTTCTCGCCAACGAGGCACTGAAAAGTTTAGCTCCTCAGCGCAACGATGGCCATATTCCTTTAAAAATAAATTGAATTTATTATTTATGTCTGAATTGCTTTTTAAAATATCTAAAGCATTATTTACGTTATTAGTATTTAGAAATTGCTCCATTAAAGATTTATCATTTTTTAATAATGCACTAATGTCCCATAACAATAAAAAACCGTCAACGGTAACTATACCTTCACCACCGTCCGATAAGAGAGAATTAGCTTTACTATAATTTTTATCTTCTAACCATTTTTACATATATTTAGGAAAAGAAAATAGGGCAAAAAAGGAACAAAAATAACCGAGATTCCCTTAGAAGACCAGCTTTTAAAAATATTCCAAACTTTTTTATTTAAATTTATTAAAACGCCAAAATCTGTAGTATTAGATATCTCAACTTTAATATTATCCGTCTCTTGTTGCATCCTTAAAAGCTTTCTCATCACAATTTTATACTTCAAAAAAGCTGTACCCAAAACTATAAAGAGTATAAAAAATATTTTAACTTTCTTAAAAAAGGATATTTTTTTAAATATTTCTTTCTTAATGTCTTTCTGCTCACCGCCTAATATATCTTTTACAGAAATAGCATCACTTCCGAATAAACGAGCCAGCATATTCTCTAAAACAGTTAAATTAAAATATAATCTGCCTTTAATACCTTTTAATACTTTGGTATCTTCTGGAACTTTATACCCTGTCGCTTTTTCTAAAAGATTTGAAAACGCCGGCACAAAAAAATCAACAATAAAACTATATACCAAAGGAGGATTTACCCCAGGTAAAACCTCAGCAATATTAGAATTTGTCCATGTGTATTTTCTACTGTTCTTTTCCAAAACACTCCTATGTATATTTAATATATTCTAAACTAGCATGAAACTATTTACCAATTCTTCAGCTTGCATATACATAGATTACTAATATAGATCCTTATTCTTAAAAGGTATTAAGGCAAGAATAACTGCTTCGGTATAATATTTAGTCCTATCAATTACATTATTTGTCAAAATACCGACTGCACCGTTATTTTGCTTTGAATTTATCTTTCCAAAAACTATATCATCGGCCTCGCCTAACTCTTTACCTTGTTTTATAAGCTCGGCAACTCGTTTTGGCAAAAAGAATGTACTTGTTTTGCCTTTACCAAACTTACCATCTGCGGATTTAATCACTACCCAAGCAAAAACTTCCATTTCGCCTTCTTTTTCTTCTATGCCTCCTTCAATACCTACCCAAAAATCCGCCTCTTTAATAACCCTGCAAGAATTCTCTACTCTATTCATAGCACCCCGAAAAGATTCTTTATCTGTATCTGGCTGATCTTTAACCCCAGAAACAGCATTGCATGTATCTATCTCAAATCTTTCGCTTGGAAACATTTTTTGAAAACCCTTTAGAGTAGCGTCAATCTTAACTGGGTTGTTTGAGACGATAATAATTTTTTTCATAAATACTTTCTAGAAAATATCATATTGAATCAATAAATTTAATTAATTTTTGATAATTCTCCGTTAAGAATTATTGGTTGCATTGATTTTATCTCATCGCTATATATCATATCTGGAATTTCATTTAGTAAAAATATTTTTTTGTTAAGAATATGCGCAAATCCCATCTCTAGAAAAGAATTGCCGCCTATATAATTTTTAATTTTATTTTTGTCGAAATTAGCAATTAAAACAGCATCAGAATTTTCTATAACTTTCCAATAAGCTCTAATGGAATCATATTTTATTGCTCTTTTATGTAAATACCCTTTTTCTTTCTCTTGTTTAATCTCCTCTAATGAAAACTCCCCTCTTAAGATTTTTTCAGAGCTTACTGGTATTGAAACATCAAAACCTAACATGGTTAGATCGTCAGCTATTTTTTTTATTTCGTAAGTAAAATTTAGACTTCCACAAATAGCGATTTTCATATAATTATAATTTAATTCTTTCCTTTCGTTCTTGTAAAGTTAGATTATCAAGTTCTGTTAAAAAAGGATCAACTTTAGATAGTTCTTTTGTTTCATCTATTATTTTTTGAATTGCTTCCTTATTATATTTTGTAAATGTTGTAACGTCTTCCGTAAGAAACTGTAGCTGACCTTCTAATTTATCAAGAAATCTAAGTGCTTTGGCTTCATTGGTTTTATATTCATCAAATTCATTCCATAAATCAAAGATTTCCTGACCAGAATCCCCAAGCATTTTTTTGATATTATTTATCGCTGCCTTCTCCTTTAATTTAATATCATTGCTAAGCCTGCTACTGACTATTGATTCTAATCGAGGTATATCCTTTGCCTCAATTTCAACAACATCATGAATAATTGCCATCTTTAGAATTTTGAGGTGGTCAACCTTAATACCTAATTTTGGAACAACCAATATTAGCATTAGCGATAACCGCCAAGTATGATCTGCAACACTTTCTCGACACTTATCGCTTTTTGACGCTAAGCGTAATTCTGTTTTAAGCTTTTCCGTATAGTGTATAAAATCAATTATTTTTTGAGCATCATTCATAATAGTAATTTTACCACATATTATTAGTGAACTTAATCAGGATCATCACACTTTTAATAACAATAAAAAATATTATGGGAGACCTGAAATCAATGTAAGAAAAATTTTGGGGCTTATTTTGTTAGCTTCTGAAAAATCGCTATCACATCGTTTTTCCCAAGAAAATAAGCAGTGACACTAGTAAAGCTAAAAATATTAAAAAATGTTAGTAACGCGCTCTCTGTTGAATAAAGTGCGTTTTTAAAAATAATGGCTAGCAAAGGGACAAATATAGAAACAAAAATTACCTGTGAAGCATTAGCATTTTTCGGAGTATAATATATAAATTTATCCAGTTCATCATCACTCATACGTAAAATAATGACCGTGAGTAAACTTCTCATTAGATTAAACCCGATGAAAATTTGGGTTATTACACTTATAATACAGGCTTCACTAAATTTAGTATCAAGCACATTAAAACCAACAGCGACGGTAAGATAGCAAATAATCATGGTAAGTGTGTATATTAATGGTTTTCTTAAAATAGTTGGTATTTCTTCTTTAGATTTTAAAGTATAGTAGGAACCGATAAACAAAGATGCCAGAACTATGAAAATCAAAATAAACAGTCTGGGGTCAAAAAATTCTGATAACCGATCTAGGATTGCTAAGCGAATATCACCGAAGACTAAAAGTGTTAGAATCATCATCAAGATAATATAATAATCAATTTCACCAAATCGTGGAAAAATTTTGGCAATAAATTTTAGTGACTTTGTATGAAAATCTTCTTTCATCTAATCTCTAAATTAATTATTCTTACACTTAGTCATCTCTACTTTGGTAGATAGATCGGTAACAATACTATATAAACTTAAAAGATTTTAAGATAGGTTCAAGGATATCTTTTTCAGCATTATAGTGGTTTTTATCTTGTACATGAAACAAAATACCATAATCCCTATTATCCTTTTGAAAGTCAATAGTAATTAGCTTAGAATCTTTATTTTGGTTATATTCTTCTTCGCTATACATATCTTTACTAACTCCACAATAAGTAGTTTTATCGGCTTTAACTCCTGCAATAATAATATCACCCTCAAAACAAGTATCACCTACTCCTTCTAATCCATGTATTGTAGCCTCCGCTGATTCAATAGTTAAACTAACAAGATCTTTATCATCGCTACTAGATTTAAAAATAACCCAATTCGTATTACGGTCTTCTATGCCCCAGTCGCTTGGCAAGGTCATAGAATATTTATTTTCTTTATCAGAATATTGAACACCTTCAGGAATCCGCGTGAAAGAAATATTGCTATTGTCTATATATTTACTCTCCTTTGTATTAATTTCATCCTTTAAGGGAGCTGTTTCTTGTATCTTATTAGATTTTTCTGCTACCTTTTTCTTAGACATCTCTAACAGTTTGGCAATTTGTCCCTCTAGTAAATTAATCTGTCCTTTTTGAGTCTCATTGGCCTGATCCATATAATACCAAGTTGTACCTCCTGTAGCGGCAGCGGTAAAGAAAACAATGATCAAAGTAATCAATAACCTTTTCCAATTAAATTTTTCTTTCATTTTTAATACCTAGTTATTAGTTTAATTATACTTATGTGCTGGTAAAAAAGAAAATCTTAGACTTTTTAGGGCATAGTAATATCCTTAATAAAAATAGATGAAACAAAAATGCTAGCGGTACTAAGAAAATTGGAATCATAACCATTGGAAAGAATGTTAAAATATCTGCGGACGGACTAAAAAATAATAGAAGGTTTACTATCATCAACTTTCTTCTCTATCAATCAACCTACATCTTACTAAATCTCGGTACCAGTAAGAGCCATAATCAGTAATACTATTACAACTAATATCGTGGAAAAATAGTAAATCCATGGCTACTTAGCGCGGTAAAAATAATACAAAATACCAATGCTGATAAAACCACTTAACGAAAAAACAGCTATTGGCAAACGGTATAAAAACATACCAATAATAGCCAGAACAACAGCTACTGGCACAACCAAGAAAGTAGCTTTATAAATTTCTTTGAGTTTTGACTTAAACACAAACCAAGAAACTATGGCAATAATTAAACTAACCACAATTATCATAAGCGGCATAAACCATTGATTTGTCATTACAAAGTCATCTGGAAAAAATTTTAAAACTAAATTAATAATTAACGCGTAAAAAAGGAAAGTAAGATTTAACAATATAAAACCAAAAATAACCACTATTAAAGCAAGCAGAATGTTTTTAATATAAGGATTTTGAAGTATTTTTTTACACATTGAGCCTCCTTATTAAATTATATCACTTTCACAATTCAAATCTTGGTGGACTTTGTGAGGTTGAACTGGAATCAGATTATACAAGGATTGAAGACTTGGTAAGAGTCAAAAGAGTTACAGAAATCTCAATCTATTTATCCCAACTTTTATGTCCATCGCCGGTAGTTGGAATGGTTTCTCCCAAAAATTTTGGCTTGGTGTGAAAAATAATTTTTATAAATGAATCAAAATCAGCTGGTATTTCGCGAACATAGTTTTTAGAAATATCCTTAAAAGTGTGACGATCAGCCTTAAGACCATAAGCCTCTAAACCAAGCGCTTTTCCAATATAAACTGCTCTTGGCAGATGGAATTCCTGAGTGGTAATTGTTAATGATTTAACTTTAAAAATGTCTCTTGCTCGATAAAGACTATCATAAGTATTGAAACCTGCATGATCTAAAAAAATATCAAAAGCACTAACTCCATTAGCTAATAAATAATCTTTTATAGCGTTAACCTCATCATAATTTTTTGTGCCATGATCTCCGCTTACTAAAATTTTATTGGCTAATTTGTTTTTATATAAATCAAGGGCTGTATCAGCTCTGTCTTTTAATATATCGCATAGCTTCCCATTATCTAGAACTTTTGCGCCTAATATTAAAACGGCTTCAGTTTTAGGAATATCGTGATAATTACTATATCTATAAGGTTTAGTAAAAGCGTTTACTTGCCAATAAATTAACAGCACTATTGCAAACAAGAGAGATACCATTATTAAAATAATAATTGATAATTTCTTGAGCCATTTAAATAATTCTTTCAACTTATTATTTTTTTCATAAATCTAAATACCTAAATAATACTTTAACCCCGATCTCTCCATTGTAGGCCAAGCCAGCTTAATCCATCACCAAGATGGCTTTTCCAAAAGTTCCAATCATGTGCACCTGATGTAACTGTAAGCTGGTTATTGATATCGACCCTATCTAGTGATTTTTTCAGTTTATAATTATCCTCAATAAACGCAGAGGAATCATCGCTACCAATAGTTAGCCAAATTTTGAGATTTTTAGTTTTTAGTTTACTAATATATGTTAGCGGAGAGTTATTATCAATAACCTCTTTAGAATTTTGGATTAAAGACGGACTTGAATATGTAAACAGGTGACCATAACCAGAAATGACATAACTTCTCCAAAAACATCTTGATGTTTCAATCCAATGTTAAGGGAGCCAAAGCCACCTGCTGAGTTGCCACCGATTGCACGAAATTTAGAATCGTTTTTGGTTCGATATTTCTTAGTAATTAGCTCTACTAGATCTTTATAAATTAAATCTTCATTTAATTCACTTCCATCAGCAGCATTGATGTACTGAGTATGATGATTTTTACTACCATTGCCATCAGGAAGAACAACAACCAATGGTTCAATAATATTATTATCAATTGCCTCATCCAGAGTTTTTTGGACCTCCCCTTTATTTAACCAGTCAGTTTCGTCGCCTCCTTTACCATGTAATAAATATAAAGTCGGGTAAGTTGTTTGTATATTTGTATCATAGTCTTTAGGCAAATACACCTCCACTCTTCGAGAACTTTGACCAAAAGGTATATTAAATTTTTCAATACGTGATGTATCTTTATTCCAAATTGATTGCCAAGTTTCTGTTTGTTCAGTTGTTTTATCCTTAGGTTGAAAAAAAGAAAAAACGAAAGAGAAATTAGATAAAATAAGTAAAATAATAGCACCGAAAGAAATAAAAACAATTATTATAGTTAGTATGATTTTTTTATGCGCTCAAGTAGATTTCATAGCATTATTATAGACTTATAACTTTTATTTCTTTATAGTTCCTTACATTAACTTTAAGTTCTTTTTTCATGATAGGATCAGTTAATACTTTTGGATGTAAATTTTTCCCACTTGCCTTCTGAAACCACTTCTAGCTTGTCGCCATCTACGACGATTGCTGTATTATCATCAAGAGCATAAATAGTTGTTTTGAATTTTTTTACCATATTTTTGAGATTTTTATTATCATATTCCAAGCAATCCTTCCGCATAAAGTGGGGGCGAATACTAAAATTAATAAATCTCATTCCATTATCACCTTTGAATCTCGGTATTTCCTTTGAATAATATTTTGCAAAGGTTTTGGTTGTTAATTTTTCGCCCATTACAATTGAGCCTGCACTCGAACCTATGTAGATTCTTTTTTTTAACAAAGATGGAAGAATTTTATCTAATCCTGTTTTCTTTATAGAATACATCAAGTGATAAGTATTTCCTCCGATAAAATATAATACATCAGATTGTTTAAACTGCTTTAGCCAAATATCTCTGGGTATGGCCGTAAAATCAACGATATCGATTTGGGCAAAACCCATCTCTTTAAATCGAATAAGCTCATTAACCAGCCACGATTTATCTCCTGTTGTTACGTTTGCTGCTGTCGGGATAAAAGCTAGCTTCACCTTTGTTATTGGTTTCTCCAAAAGCTTCTGAAAAGCTTTTTTAATTGATTTATTAGAAAATCCTTCTGATGTGAGTAATAGTTTCATAATTATTCCTTGGTGGATCTGACCGGAATTCCGTCAGAGGCGGATAAACTCCCCGACGACTCATATTTTACATTGACCATTTTATTGGTGGAGATAGCGGGACTTGAACCCGCGACCTCTTGCATGCCATGCAAGCGCTCTGGCCAACTGAGCTATATCCCCAATACATATTACCCTCGACCTGTCGCCTAGGCGACCGCGCTACCAACTGCGCCACAGGCCCGAATCACAAAATATTTTATCACGAAAGATCAGATTTAAAAAATATTATTGATTGATTAGATTATTATATTCAGAAATGTATTTATTTATTTCTTCAATCAAAGCATTATAATTATTCGCGGCTTTATTGTACTGATTAATCAAAGAGCTGTACTGATTATATTTCCTCTTATATTTAGCATAAACGGTATTATAAGAATTATAGTTACTTAGTGTTGGAGAAGATTTATATAGGTTCTCGGCTTGTTTAACCTCTGTTTCATAAGAGGCAACTTCATTGCTCATTTGGGTTAATTCTTGTTTCTGTTTCTCGATTGCTTTCTGAGATACAACAATTTCACCGTTTTTAGAGTTGATTATATCGATAAGTTCTTTTATCCTGTCCTCTGTTTTTGCAATCTGGATAATCCTTTCATAATCCATGCCATCCGAGACCTTAATGGTTTTAGATGGATTAGATATATTCCCCTGTTGTATCTCCGGCAAAATTTTAAATTTCCCTAAATCTTTATATGTATTAGGAACTTTATAATCATTATTTGAAAAATCTATCTCAAGCTTTTTTGCTAATCCGTTTTCCGTATCAATATTAGGTAATTGACCAACTTTATAACCAATATTTGTTGTTTCAATATAACTATATCCGGAATCAAAAGAAGAATAACCAAATGGAACTTTTACGCCAACCGCCATATGGCGTTCCTTATCAAATAAGAATAAAGAAGAACCGTAACCTAATTCTTTAATAATTGCTGAAGTTAAATAAGATTTATCAGTACAAATACCTTGATTGTCATAAAGCGTCTCGTATGGAAATCTGCCGGCAATTTCTTGAAATTCATTTGATGTTACATAGTTTCCACTGGTAGATAAAACTTTTTGGGCTTTTTCTTGGTCATAAGGAATAGATTGAACAAAACAGTTTGCTAGATCTAATGTCTGATCGCCGGATAAATTCTTTTCTTTTCCTTTTAGTTTTATATCGTCTGCTAATTTTTTAATTACATTATCTTCCGGATATGAAAATACAAATGACTGGTATTCATCTTTAGATGTTATATCTCTCTTTTTAGGATCGCTTGCATAATAGCCATCAACGCTTTTATAAAGTGTTTCATCAATTGTAAGCGTGTTTCCTTTATAATTACAGGTTAGAGCCACTTGCTTAGGATTCTCTAAAGAAGGGAATTTCCGAAAGTAATTGTTGATGTTTAAAAGCTCGGGCTTAAAAAAATATAAATAAGACAAAAAAACAATCAATAAGATTGCAATGAATGAAATAAATTTTCCAAATTTGCCTAAAATTTGTTCCGCCTTATTCAATAGTATTTGCTAAATTATAAATCGGCATCATTATTTGAGAGACTGCGATAGTATAATAAATCATTGGAAAAGATAATAATAAAAAGATAAATACAATACCAACAAATGATTGACTACCTTTAAATATCTTCTTTTTTCTTAAAAAATAGCCATAAAAGATTGCAAAGACTATAATAGCGAATAAAACTGATGCTAGTAACCATAAGTTACTACTAGGATTCATACCATTTTCTAAAAATAATTGTTTGAGCTCAGGAATCACAAGAAAAAAAAGCCACCCAAAATACAATGCATAGGCAACCATCTCCATAATCCCTAAAGTCATCAAAAAATTAGGTAATATACGGTTAAATGTTTCTCTTTTAGCAATAAATAAACAAACCGGTAGCAAAAATCCCAGTGGCACAAAAACAGCAATAAAACACAGTATTACTGGTCTTTCGTAAAATGGTAATGTTGGCTTTATTCTATTTTGTTTTAAGATTTTTTCGAGTTCTTGCTGATTTTGTTCCATGATTAGATCTTACTCAACAGTAACGCTTTTTGCAAGATTTCTAGGCTTATCAACATCGTAGTTTCTTAAAACTGCGGTATGATATGCAAAAAGTTGCAAAGGAATAACAGCCAAAAGAGGTGAAAGCATTTCTAAAGTTTCTGGAATAAAAATTACATCATCTACTTTTTTAGATATTTCATCGTCCCCCTCTGTGGCAATTACCAAGACTTTTCCGTTTCTTGCCTTTATCTCTTCAATGTTTGATAAAGTTTTATGAATAAGGTCATCTTTTGGGGCTACAAAAACCGAAAGAAAATTTTCATCTATCAAAGCAATCGGCCCATGTTTCATTTCTGCCGATGGATAAGCTTCGGCATGCGAATAAGCAACTTCGGTAAGTTTTAGCGCCCCCTCTTCTGCTGACGGATAACTGATTCTTCTGCCTAAAAAGAAAACATTTCTAAAATTGTTATATTTTTTAGCAAGCTCCTGTATAGATGGCGACATTTTTAAAATTTGGTTAATTTTATCTGGTATTTCTTCAAGCTCTTTTAAGATTTTTTGTCCGCCTAAAACTGATATTGTCCTAAGTCTTCCCAAGAGAACTGCCAAGAGCACCATCACTGCTACTTGCGAAGTAAATGCTTTAGTTGAAGCCACTGCTATTTCAGGGCCTGCGTGAGTATAAATACCCCCATCAACCTCTCTGGCAATAGTTGAACCAACCACATTTATAATACCCAATGTTTTAGCGCCCTTTTTCTTCGCTTCTCTTAAGGCTGCGAGAGTATCAGCAGTTTCTCCAGATTGGCTTATAACAACCACAAGCGTTTTATCGGAAATAATAGGATTTCGATATCTAAATTCCGAACTAAATTCCACCTCTGTTGGAATTTTTACATACTCTTCCAAGAGATATTCTCCAACGAGTCCCGCAAACCTGGCTGTACCGCAAGCGATGATTACAATTCTATCAATATTCTGAAGATATTCTATGGTTAAGTTTAGTCCTCCAAAATTTACTGATCCCTGTTCATAATTAATCCTGCCTCTTAAAGCATTTTTTATTGTCTCAGGTTGCTCAAAAATTTCCTTGAGCATAAAATGATCAAATCCCTGTTTCTGAATATCTTCAGCGCTCCAAGTAATCTCATCTATCTTTTTATCTTTTAATTTATTTTCAAGATCGTAAGTTTTAATCCCATCACTGTTTATTTCAGCTATTTCCCCATCTTCCAAATAAATTACTTTTTGGGTGTATTTTAAAATAGCCGAGACATCAGATGCGACAAATAGTTCGTCTTCGCCAACTCCAACTATAAGAGGGCTTCCTAAGCGGGCGGCTATTATTCTTTTTGGATCTTTTTTAGAAATTACAGCCAAGCCATAAGTACCTACCACTTGGCTTAAAGATTTTCTCACTGCCTCCAATAAATCACCGTTAAAATTTTCTTCGATTAGATGAGCTAAAACTTCGCTGTCTGTTTGGGAAAAAAATTTGTGACCTTTTTCTTCAAGTTTTTTCTTTAACCCGTTATAGTTTTCAATAATACCATTATGAACCAAGGCTATATTTCTTGAACAATCAAAATGAGGATGAGCGTTTTCTTCTGTTGGTGTTCCATGAGTAGCCCAACGGGTGTGAGCAATACCAATAACACAATTCTCATCATCATTCATAATCTTTTCTAGGTTCTCTATCTTACCAACAGCTTTTTTACAAGAAATCCCATTATTATTTAAAATCGCATAACCACAAGAATCGTAGCCTCTATATTCTAACCTTTTAAGCCCTTCAATTAATATTGGTAATGCTTGTTTTTTTCCTATATAACCAATGATTCCGCACATAAAACCTCTAAATTAGGTATCAAAATTATATTGCAATCACAATAAATTTCAATAATTATTTAAGCGATAATAATAATTCTGCCGTCCTCGAAACGACCAGTTCTTTTACCTATTTTTATTTTGTAACCATCTTTTATTTTCATTCTCTCCAAGCCTTTTATCAAACCTGAAGCAGAGATAACCCTCTGTAATCTTGCTACGGCCTCAGTATTGTCAGGGTTAGTTTGCGAGGCTAGTCTTTCTAGTCTCCTACCAGTAACTATATAGACGCCTGATTCTTTTGAAATTTCAAAAGATCTTAATAATCTCTCGGCAGGCTTGAATACCTTTTTCTTCTCTGTAACAAAAACGGGTCTTTTTAATAACTTTAACTCTTTTACTATTTTGAAAAGTAAATTATTGATACCCTCTTTTGTGACAGAAGAAATAAAAAATAGAGGAGTTTTAGTTATCTTTCTTAATTCTTTTTCTAATTTTGACTTTTGACTTTTGACTTTTGACTTTTCTATCGTATCAATTTTGTTGATTGCTACAACTTCTGGCTTTTTTAAAAGTGCTGAATTATACATCTTTAATTCATTTCTAATAGTTTTATAGTCACCTACGATGTCAGGAGACGTAATATCCAAAAGATGCACCACCAGTCTTGATCTCTCTATGTGTCTTAAGAATTTATCCCCCAAGCCCTTGCCTAAATAAGCATCTTTGATAAGACCTGGTACATCTACAACAACAAAACTGAAATTATCAACCGCTGCTACACCAAGGTTAGGAATAATTGTTGTAAAAGGATAATCTGCAATCTTTGGTTTGGCATTAGATACAACAGAGATTAATGTAGATTTTCCAGAACTTGGAATTCCAATAATTGCAACATCAGCAACAAGTTTAAGCTCTAGCCTTAATTCACTTTCTTCGCCGGGCTCTCCAAGCTCAACCATTTGAGGAGCTTGATTAGTTGATGTGGCAAAATGCGCGTTACCAAAACCGCCCCTGCCGCCTTTGGCTACTTCTACTATTTCATTATCCTCTGAAAGGTCGTATAAAAGCTCGTTTGTCTTATTATCAAAAACCATTGTTCCTAGAGGAACTTCTAAAATTAATTCTTCGCCATTTTTCCCGTGTCTGTCATTTCTTCCTCCGTTACCTCCGTTTTCTGCAGAAAAGTTTTTCTTTGTAATAAAAAAAGCCAAGGTTCCCAAGCTAGAATCTGCCTTAAAAGATACAGAACCTCCACGTCCGCCATCACCTCCATCTGGTCCGCCTTTTGCTTTATATCGTTCGTGCCTGAAACTTACAACACCGTTTCCGCCATCACCTGCTTTCATTTTTATTTTTGCTATATCATAAAACATTTTTTACCTTATTATTTTCGAATTAAAATATTTTTCTTGAAAATATGTAATCTCTTGGATATTTTTATCAGTAAAATTTGTACCATCAGGCACAACTACAAGCTTGTCATCATTATCATCTTCTCTTTCTATAATAACAATGCATTTTCCTTTAAAATTCTTTATAGGTTTATTGATACCTAATATATAAACACCTATCTCTTCTCCATCCAAGCCCTTTATGCCGGGTATATATCCATAATTAATAGGATAAATATAAGAATGCTTTGGGTGCTTTGATCCTTTTGGTCTATCGATTTTTACTTCTATTATCTTACCAATATAATGACTTAACTTATTGTAATAAGGCGCGATTTTAAAAGTTAAGATAAATGCAAAAACTATCGCAAATCCGCACATTATTGAAGCAACGGCAATTCTAGAACCAGCAATAAATATATAAACCAAGGAAAGTGGTAAAACAAAAGATAAATATCCTATGATAAACCAAAAAAGAATCTTTTTGAGAATTGTATTTTTGATTTTCCCTTTTATTCCTTCAAACGCTTCCCACATAGCTAAAAATAAAAAACCGAAATAATAAAATCCATAAAATACATAAAGCCCTCTTGAGCCATTAAAAATTACATAGTTTCCCCCACATACCGCACCTTCGATAGACTTAGGCATTAAAAGATAATACAAAGCAAACCCGGCGGCAAATACATACCCCATCTTTATAAAGACAGAAGTTCGCTTAACTATTGATACCAAATATAACCCCAATACCGGTAACAAAGTGATGGAAAAAAATCCAACCCTTGACCAGAAAAGAGGATTAGAATTCCTACAGATATAAAATTCTGAAAGCTGAAAAATCCCCAATAATAAAAGAGTTGCAATAACACCTCTCCCAAATCTTGTTGTTCGATATTTAAAATAAGAATAACCTGCCAAAATAAATTCAACAGTAAAAGTAGCTAACATTATTTCTGGGGAAAAACAGAAAAGGTTTTTCTGACTTTTCTTTTTATTAAAAATTAAACTTATCATATTTAAATTTTAGCAATAAAAAGTGATATTATAAAGTCGTATGGAAAAAATAAAAATTGCAAAATATTTAGCCTCAAGCGGATTATGCTCCAGAAGGAAATGCGAAGAACTTATAAAAAGCGGCGCTATTAAAGTTAACAGAACATTAGCAAAAGTTGCAGATAGAATTAATCCTAAACAAGACACTATCGAAATCGGCAATAAAAAAATCAAACCGCAAGAAAAAGTCTACTATTTATTATATAAACCTGTAGGATATGTAACGACAACTAAAGATAAACATGCACAATATTTAATAACCGACCTTGCACCAAAAAATCCGCCTGTTTGGCCAGTTGGAAGATTAGATAAATTTACTTCAGGCTTAATTATTCTAACTAACGATGGAGAACTCACCCAAAAGCTGACTCACCCAAAATATGAAAAAGAAAAAGAATATTCAATTATCACCAATAAACCATTAGCACAAGAAGAAATTATAAAAATCAAAAAAGGCGTAAAACTAGAAGATGGTTTTATAAAACCTGATTTATTTGAAGAAACATCAAAAAATAATTATAAAATGATTTTGCATTCAGGCAAAAAAAGAATCGTGCGGAGAATTATCGAAAATTTTGGCAAAAAAGTTTCGCAGCTTAAAAGAGTAAGAGTTGACAATCTTACCTTGGAAAATCTAAAAATCGGACAATATAGAAAATTGGATCAGAAGAAAATTAATAATTTATTGGAAAAGTAAATTTAAAAATTTTTATAAAATAACATTTCTATCTCTACTAAAAAATGATCTATTTAACTTATAATTAAAACTATTTGTTAGTGTCTTTAGTTTTGGATAGTAAATAAATCATACCACCTAAGCATATCAGAAATATACCCAGACCAATTGGTGAACTCCAGCCGAAAATTAAAAGTAAATTATCCATTTGAAGCACCTCCTTTAGTAATTCGCTGCAATAATAATAACATTTTTTACTAAGCTAATCATCTCAGGGACTGCTTCTGTTCATTAGCTAATCTTTTTGACTTCGTTTAAAAAAATAAACTTTTAGTTGGAATTTTTATGTTTATTTTTTTCCTTAACGACAAATCGTTAATCTATCTTTGCGAAAAGAATAACATAATTTTTTCCGTATACTTTAGCGCATTTTGGACAAGTGGTATAAGAAAAATACAATTTCTTTAACTCCTTGCCCTTACTTTTAGTGTATTCTGCCATTTCCTGTGCCCACTTACCGGCATTCTGATAAGGACCTTCAAAAACCTTTGTTAAAAAAGTACCAGAAAGAGTTGCCATTTGAGCGCCGGGAACTTCCTTAGTAACATCAATATAAATGTCAGCACCCCATAAAGATTTTTCATCAGTCAGCATTAATTGATAGGGTGCTTTAGCTTGAGCTTTTTCAATTAGCGCCATGTTTTTGATAATTTTCCCACCCATATTTAGTAGTATATGCAGAAAACTTGTTACATGATCTTTAACAAAAAGTTTATTATCCCATGTGATCTCTTTATCTTGCCAAGGCTCAGGATCAAATGGTTCACAGCAACCAGTTGATTGAATTTGATTTTCCATAATTTTACTCCTTATCAATTAATTATATGCACTATTTAATAGAATATCTTTGATAATTAATCCTATAAGTTCACTCCTAACCATTACTATTTGATTATAAGATTTCTTCGATTTTGGACATATTTTTATCGATTTCCTTTTGCTCGGTTGTGTGTCTTACACAACATTTGACAATTTTTTGCCGAAGTTGCGCCACCCTTACTCCAAGCCGCTACATGATCGGCGTCCATTTCGCTCAAACTCCAAATTTTCTCTTTGTTTGCGTCGTGTCCAATAGCACAATGCGGGCAGTTTGATTCGCCTTTTTTCTCTGCTTTAGCGGTTTGTGTTGCATAAACCGCTTTTTTGGTTGCTTCATCAAAAATTCGAACTCCAAGCAATTTGGTATCAACAGAGCCACCTAGAATAAACTCAAAAATACCTTTGCGATTTTTGATATACGGATCACCGTAGAGCTTGTGCACCTCGGCTGATATTTTAGCTGGGTTATATGATTTTTTGTGATACTCCTCGTAAAGTCGTCCCCACTCAAGCCCGCGCATCTCGCTTTCTACATCGGTAAACACACTAGAGATCCAATCAATCACACTGTTGAAATATTTTTTTAACTCAGTAATATTTTTGTCAAAGCGATGACGGCTCATATAATCGCCAATATCGCCTTTACTTACCCAATCAAGAGCACATTCCAAAAATTCCTGTCTGTTGGCACTACCCGATACATACGCGCTCCATTGCTGGACATTGGCATTTTGGCTATTACTAAACTCGGCTTTAGCAAGGGTAACAAACGGACCAGAGTATACGGCGTTAAACAGTTCCTGATCATTCAAAGGCACGCCGGCGATGTTAATTGTTTTGAACCACTCTTTTATTTCGCTTTCTGTGCCTTCGCATTCATAAATAAGCAATTTTGTTTCTAAAATTTTGGCTTGTTTGTCTTTTGCCATACCGCTAAAATATTGCTCCATGCCATTTTCGTCTTTAATGGCGAATTTGTCGGTGATAAATCGCCCAAGACTTGTGATACGCTGTTGTCCGTCCAAAACTTCCAGATTATCTTCGCTGACTTTATTAAAATAAATCAAGCCTATTGGGTAACCTTTGAGTATTGATTCAATAACGGCCATCTCTCTTTTTCCGCCGTCGGAGGCATAGATATAGTTACGCTGATACTCTGGCTGGATAGTTAATTTACCAGATAAACCAAACAAGCCCTTACCTTCAAGTTCGTTATAAACAAACCCTTCGCAAATATCTTTAACTGTAATGTTAGTCTTTAAAATTGTTTTCATATTATTTTTTCTTGTGTCTTATTAAAATACGCGCATAAACGATTGAAAGTGGTCCATCTGCGTTATCTGCTGTGTAATAAATATCGATTGGTACATTATCAAGCTTGATGGTAGCCCGAGTGTTAGCTTTACTTCCATTCGACACACTTCCATTCAGATTGTGCTGTATCGGATTTTTATATCTCTTTGATGGTCTGCACTCAAACTCATCCCTTCCAGATGTTAAACCTACTATTTTAAATTGCTCTGGATTATGTTTATCAAGAAAACTAACTGGCACCCCCATTATGCCTTTATAATCACTTGGGATATTTTTCACCAACGACACTTCTATCGCATCATAATTATCATATTTATCAAATGATTTTTTTGTTACAAACTTGATCACCTCCGCTTTGGTCATAAGTGGTAGTGGTTGGTGACGGCGCCCATGGTCAATATTGGTAAACCAGCGAACGCCTTGCACTCGGGTTACATAAACCTTTTTACCACTTTCGTTTGTCTTAATTTCACGAACTTGATCTAAATTAGCAATCTTTTCTGGTATCTCAAAAAACATTGCGCCAGCATTGACTTTGTAATTATTACCTAACCAAACTTTATTCTCTTTAAGTAATGGAAATACTTCTTTGTAGGTAATTGCGTTCAAGTTGCCGATGATCAAAAACTTTTTATCATAATCAACGAGTTGTTTTATGTATTCGCGAAACAGACTGAATGGTGGATTAGTCACCACAATATCAGATTGTTCAAGCAACTCGACGCATTCTGGGCTACGAAAGTTGCCATCGCCTTCTAGCGGCGTCCATTCATTGTGTTTGTTTGCCCTTAACTGCTTAGCAACATCCTTTAAATTGAATTCGCCGTCGCCGTCTATGTCGCGCACTTCACTAACAATAAATTTATTGGCGGTTATCTTCGGACGACCTTTTGATTTTGTGAGAGTTTTATCGTAGTCTATCAAATCCAGTAGCGTGTTGGCTACGGGCGAAGGCTTGTAGCTGGTAGTGATCAGCTTTTTCAATCCAAGCTTGCTAAAATTTAATACAAAATAGCGAAAGAAATTACTCTCAAAAGGATCGTCGCAGTTGCAATACACCACCTTGCCTAGGAATACATCAGGGCTGTATTCCAAATACGCCTCAATCTCTTTTTGAATATCGCCGTATTGGGTATAAAACTCATCGTTCTTTACCCGTTTTGCGTTTGTAAGATTATTGTTTGCCACAATTATTTTCCTCTTTCTATATCAGATTGCTGTTGCATCCATGCATCTCCAACCACCTCAATTTCTTTATATTCTTCCTCGTCCATTCTTCTTCGTCTATCATCTAAAATTTCGTGTTCAAACTCAAAATAGAGCGTCCCTTGCGGCCGTCTTTGATAACCCAACAATTCCATAGCAAAACTAGACAAGCTATTAACTTTGCCGTTGATTTTTATTTTATCGTTTTCTACTACTTCGGCAATGATATTTGAATCTCTTGTGAAAGTTAGCTTTGATCCGACAGGTATTCCATATTTTGCAAAATGAAATCTTGAGCGTCTTTCTTTTACTCTATCAACTTCTTTTTCTTGTTCCGGGGTTAATCCGCTATCAATCTTGGTTTCACTAATTTCTACTCGTTTTAATGCAAGCGCCGCATATTCTGGGTTCATCTTAAAAAACTCACGACTGTCTCTCGCGCGACGGTCAGCAAATATAGAGTGTAACCATTTTTCCTCTCTTTCAGCGTCTTCTACTGTTGCCGCGTAATAAACCTCAAACGGAAGTGGTACGCCTGTTCGGTCTAATTGCCTGAGCCTTTCTTTAACATCGCCATGAGTAAAACCAATTTTTACATACTCTGGCATTGATTCATTTTTTAAAATGTAGACAATTTGATTCTTGCACATAAATTTATTTAAATAATTCCGCCGTCGGCACGCCGAAGACTTTGGCTATTTTTTCTAAAGTATCAACTGTCGAATTCGGACTTTCGCCTGTTTCTATCTTTACAGCTATTATGCCATTTTCCCATCATAATCAAAAGTCCTTTATGAAACCAGTAATCCCATTACGAGACGGGATTTTCTTAAAAGGATGGGTTCGAACTTCCGCATTGCCGACCGCACGCTGGCGTGCGATTTTCCGCCCCAGGCGGATCAGCCTTGGGCTGACAAGACTACTCATCTTCAATTCAGAGCGGAGAGGGTGGGATTTGAACCCACGGTACCCTTGCGGGCACAACAGTTTTCAAGACTGTCTCGATAAACCAGACTCCGACACCTCTCCGCTCTGAATTGAAACTAATCTACTATCTCTTTTTTAAAGTATTCTGTAATAAATATTGTAACCTTTCTCTTCCCTTGCCTGATTTTAGAAATAATTCTTCCCTTTTTGCGTCTACTTTACTTATAAAAGCTTCGTAATATATTAGTTTCCAAGGAATCCCTAATTTAGTAGATTTAACTTTACGGTTATTATGACTATCAATCCTCTCCTTCAAATTATCCGTAGAGCCTTTATAAGTCTTATCTAATTTACTACTATAAATAATATAAACGTAATACATATAATTGTTAATATTAAACAGTTTTTCCGCCCCAGGCGGATCAGCCTTGAGCTGACAAGACTATCCGAATAAGCCACTATGCGACCCTTCCAGACAAAACCTTTCAATCCCTAAAACAATTATAACAAATTATTTGCGAAAATTCGCGATTGCATTAGCGATTAATCCTTAGCTAAAACAACTCCCCAAACTTCTTTTACTCCGAATTCTTTTAATTCTTTCGCGCATTCTTCCAATGTTGAGCCAGTTGTAAAAACATCATCAACCAAAAATACCCTTTTTTGATCGATTTTATCAACTACCTTAAAGACCGAGGCAACATTTTCTAATCTTTCTTTTCTTGACAGTCCTATTTGGCTCTGTGTATTTTTAACTCTCTCTAGAACATTTTTTTGAAATGGAATATTTAATTTATCCGAAATACCCCTTGCTAAGATTTCAGATTGATTAAATCCTCTCCAGCTTAATCTATGTTTATTTAAAGGAACGGCAACTAAAACACCATCATCAAAATCCAATTTCCCCTCTAAATAATCAGCAAGCAACAGTGAAAGTGATTGACCAACTTCTTTTACAAAATTGTATTTGAATCCCCAGATAGCTTTTTTTAATATCTCGTCACTATAATAGCCGAGAAATAATATCCCTTTTAAATTAGAATTTCTTCTACAAGAATCGCAAAGTTTTCTATCTGTTGTAAGCATGTTGCATTTGGAACAAAAAATAGAATTAATAATTTTTATTCTTCCTTGACAATCATTACATAGCCAATCACCCTCTTTATTGCAATTAACACAATGGGGAGGGAAAAATAAATCTATTAGAAATTTTTTTGCTGAATTAATCAATATAAATATTATAATTTCATAAAAAAATAAAGCAAAGTACATAAAATCACCCTTGTATGTTTATAAAAACTTTTCTATAATTTAGTAAGAAATTATCTCGTATTTTAGTTGCTATGCAATTAATCAAATAAATAATAATCATGCCCGCCCTCACTAAAGTTTTTGGCGGACTTCAGCTCCGGTAAGAAATATATATTCCGGAGCTTCAGGAGGAAAAATGCTAGGAAAAAAGCCTAAAGAAACAAAGGAAAAAGACATAGATATTATTGAATCTGAAATGAACAAAATCCCTGAAATTTCGAATACTAATGAATGGATGGAAGAACTAGAAGGCCAGTTAGCAATAGATGTTTTTCAATCGGGAGATGAAATAGTCATCAAAGCTCCTATCGCAGGCGTAAAACCGGAAGATATTGATATTTCTATAAATGACGATGCAGTAACAGTTCGAGGAGAAAGAAAAAAAGAAAAAGAAACTAAACAAGAAGATTACTACTGCCAAGAATGCTACTGGGGATCATTTTCCAGATCCGTTATATTACCTGTTGGCGTTGCAGCAGATAAAGCAAAGGCAGTCTTCAAAGACGGTATTTTAACTATTTCTTTACCTAAAGCCACATCCATTAAAGTAAAGAAGCTTAAGGTAAGAAGCCTTTAATATAAATATGGAAATTACTTGGTTAGGACAAGCTTGTTTCAAATTAGAAGGTAAGGACAGTACTTTAGTTATTGATCCTTTTGATCCTGCTACTGGCTTAAAATTACCAAAAAGTTTATCCGCAAATCTATTGCTTATAACTCATGAGCATCATGACCATAACTACCGTCAAGGAGTTTCTGGAAATCCTTATGAAATAAACTCTCCCGGAGAATATGAAGTAGCAGGAGCTACAGTAACAGGAATAACAGCATTTCATGATAAAAAGAATGGTGAAGAACGCGGCAAGATAACGATATATTTAATGGAGTTTGAAGGAATCAAAATTTGTCACCTTGGAGACCTTGGACAAGACCTAAGTGATGATGAAATTGATAAACTTGGCACAGTTGATATTCTCATGATTCCTGTTGGATCAACTTATACAATTGACGGCGAAGAAGCGGCAAAAATTGTAGGAGAAATTGAACCAAAAATCGTAATCCCTATGCACTATAAAATACCCGGAGTTAATACACCTTTAGAATTAGAACCAGTAGATAAATTTCAGAAAAAATTCGAAGGAAAGGTTGAACAAGAAGATAAATTAAAAATAAAGGCAGCTAATCTGCCTCAAGAACTAAAAGTTGTCGTCCTAAAATCGCAAGGAAAGTAATATTTAACTTTTCTTAGCTTTAATTTTTGTTTTGCTTCTTAAACATCGGGTACAAAGTCGTACTCTAGTCTCTGCCCCATCTATATTGATTTTTTTATACTGCAAATTAGGAAGCCACTTTCTGTTTGTCTTTCTGTTCGAATGACTTACATTATGACCGAACGTAGTACCCTTTCCGCAAATGTCACAGACTCGCATTATTTATCTCCTTATCTCTATGAATATTTTGATTATTATAATAAAATAAACACAAGAAATTGTAACACGTGTATCTAAAGGGGTCAAGAAATAATGTTATTCGATTTATTAAACCAATCAGTAATAAGCATATTATTCCTAGCAATTGGACTGGTTATTGCGATTACTTTTCATGAATTTTCTCATGCAGCAATGGCAACATTTTTAGGAGATATTACTCCCCGATTGGAAGGAAGATTAACACTAAACCCAATTCGCCATTTAGATTTATGGGGCAGCTTATTTTTATTAATCGCAGGATTCGGATGGGGTAAACCAGTACCATTCAATCCTAATTTTATTAAATATGGCAAATGGGGCATTGCGGCAATAGGAGCAGTAGGTCCACTTTCAAACATATTCATTGCATTTGTATTTATAGTTGTTATGAAATTCGGCATAGTCCCGGCTTCTTTCGCAAATTTATTTATGGTAATTATATTTATAAATCTACTGCTAGCTATATTCAATTTAATACCAATTTCTCCATTAGACGGATCGAAAATTTTGCAAGCTCTCCTACCTGAATCTAAACAAGAATTTGTTGAAAAATTAGAAAAACAAGGCCCCATCATACTGTTGGCAATATTAGTTTTGGATAATTTTTTCGGATTTCATATTCTTTCATCAATCATAAATCCAATATTTAATTTTGTTTGGAATATTTTGAATTTCTAAATCAAAACTTATTTGTTATAATAAAAATGCCTGGAAGAACGTTCAAAATATTCCGAGCTAACAACTTCTACATCGGGAGTCTAAAAGTCCCTAATGCCTTGGCATTAGCGGTGCAGACACCCACTTAGATTACCAGAATCGGAATATTAATAAACGATCTTTCGGGCTGTTATTATCTTATTAAAAGTGATCTCCGAGTGGAGATTTTTATATTTATAATTAGAATGTATAATTTAAAGTGATATCTGTTTTACGGGGAGTAGCATAGCGGCCTAGTGCGCCGGGCTGGGGGTCCGGAGATCGGAGGTTCAAATCCTCTCTCCCCGACCACATCAAAAGTAACTTTGCCATGTGAGATATGAGCAACGCTTGACGTTGCCATTATAATAAAGGCTTAAAATGATTTCAAAAGAAATTTTTACTTACAATCAATATAAAGAAAAACTAAGAGGGCAAGTTGATACTCCGGATATTCAAAAAAACAAATACCCAGCTATTATTCTAACCCATGGCTTTGGCACTAATAGACACGAAAAAAGCATGTTTGATGATATCTCCCCTGCTTTAACCGAGAAGGGTTTTATAATCTATAGATTTGATTTTTCTGGTTTAGGGAAAAGCGAGGGGGATTACTCCAAAACTACCATTGCTAAATTAACCGATGACCTATTTTCTATTATTAAATTCGTTAAATCTCAAACACAAGTAAATACTAAAAAAATAGGAATTCTGGCAATGTCTTTTGGTACGCTACCATCAATTATCCTTAATTCCCCTAACATCCAATCATATATTTTTTTAAGCTCTGCAGCACATAATACCTATAAAACCTTAAGTGCTCTCTTTATTGACTATAAATTTAACCCCAATGGTCTATCCTACAGAATTAGTTCCGAGGGAGAACGCATTGAATTAGGCCCTCAGATTTGGCAAGATTTACAAAAACAGGACATCCCAAAACTAGTTACCTTCATTCGTAAACCAATTTTGGTTATTCATGGTGAAAAAGATAAAAACATTCCCCCTTCATACGCAAAAAAACTTTACGAGCTAGTGAATAAACCCAAAAAAATAATTATAATTAAAGATGCTGATCATGGCTTTACTAATCCTCAAAAAAGATTAGAGATGATACAACATGCGATTGATTGGTTTAAAAAAACACTCGCTTCCAAAAACAACTTAATATAGAATTTATATATAAATAAAAGAGGTTCGAGTGGAAAAGTTAATCATCTATACAGACGGCGGAGCAAGAAATAATCCGGGGCCCGCAGGGATAGGAATCGTAATAATGGATTCAAGTAGAAACGTGATCGAAACTTATAAAGAATATATCGGGGAAAAAACAAATAATCAGGCAGAATATCAAGCATTAATAAAAGCATTGGAACTAGCCAAAGAAAAATCAGAAAATTTAGAATTCTATTTAGATAGTCAATTGGTGGTCAATCAAGCAAAAGGACTTTTTAAGGTAAAGAATAGTGAAATAAGAAATTTACTGTTTAAAGTAAAAACTTTAGAACAGAATTTTACAAATATTGCATATTATTTTGTGCCTCGCGAACAAAATAAAGAAGCAGATAAACTGGTTAATCAAGCAATAGATGAAGCAATAAAAAAATAAATGTACTATATTTTTTGTCTTGATTTTCTTTCACTTTATGATATCATAATGATCCAGGTGGATCGTGCAATCGCCCCGAGTTACATCGGGGAGGAAAGTCCGAGCACCAAAGAGTGGGATGGTTCCTAACGGGAACCGGGCGTAATCCCGATTTATATAAGGAAAAGCCTAGGGAAAGTGCCACAGAGACTATACCGGTCGCCTAAGGCGACTAAGGGTGAAAAGTGAGGGAGTAAGACCCCTCTATCTGATAAGGTGACTTATCAGAATGGTAAACCCCATCCGGTGCAAGACCAGTGGACCTTGTAAGAATCCTAAAGAAATCAAAATCATTCTAAAGATGAAATTGGTGCTCTAAGGAAAATTGTTTACTCGGCATTTTTTACAGGGTCTGGTTGCTAGAATTCTTCAGCAATGAAGAATCAAGATAGATGATTGCATCCCGATTAATATCGGGAACAGAACTCGGCTTATAGATCTGCCTGCTAGCCCCTCCGATTAATATTGGAGGGGCTTTTGAATTCAATCCGTTTTTGCCCCATTATGAATAGAAACCCTAGAGATAGAAAACTTCTATTACTATGTTATTAAACGTAAACCTAAAAATGGATTTCTAACGGGGTTTAGGTTAAAATAAACTTACCCATGAAAAAATCACGTCTAATTTTTAGCATTATGGCACTGGGTATAGATTTTATTGTTCTATCCCTCTCTTTCCTATTGGCTTATCATATTAGAACAAATATCGATATAAGACCACTTGCTAACCCCACCACCGCAATAGCATACATTAAACTTGTACTAACCTTATCCACTATAGGAATAATTATTTTCTTTTTTGCAGGCCTGTACAATATCAAAAAACCAGAAAGCAGGATCGATGAACTTAAAAAAATATTCCTAGCAGTTTCTACAGGTGTTATGATGATTATTATTCTAGATTTCGTTAAAACACAGCATATTTTTCCTGCAAAATCTATTCCTATATATGCTTGGGCTATTGCTATTGTTGCTGTATCTATTTCAAGGCAGTTGCTTAGAGAATTACAAAGATATCTTTTCAAGTTTGGTGTCGGCGTACAAAACACTGTAGTTATCGGGGCCAACAGAATTAGTCAACTAATCCTTTCCGAAATAAAAAGAAAACCCTATCTAGGCTACAACATTATAGGCATTTTAGATAAAAGAAAAATTGGCGAAGATTTTTTAGGCTATAAAGTAATAGGCAGCGAGGATATGCTCCCAGAATTAGCTAGAAAAAGAAACGTAGATGAAATTATACAAGCCAACCCCCAACTTTCACCTTCTAACGTAGCTGAAATGATTAGCTTAAGTGATCAATATAAAATTGATTTTAAGTTTGCTCCAAGTTTATTTGGAGTTTACACAACTAACACTTCAGTTAATATCTTAGCGGGCATACCTATAGTTGAACTTAAAAAAACTCCACTAGAAGGATGGGGAAGAATAATAAAAAGATTGATGGATATTATTGGATCCTTGATGGCCTTAATAATTTTCTCCCCAATTTTAATAATTGTTATTTTACTAGTAAAAATCAGCTCTAACGGTCCTTTGCTTTATAAGCATAAACGACTTGGACGTTTTGGCAAAAACTTCTATCTATATAAATTTAGAACGATGAAAATAGAATACTGCCGGGGCGATGGATATGGAGGAAAACAGGCCGAAGAATATTTCCAAAAGCTAATGAGTGATCCAGATAAAAAAGAAGAGTTCACAAAAGACTTTAAATTAAAAGATGACCCAAGGGTTACATCTATTGGAACATTCCTTAGAAAAACCAGCTTAGATGAATTACCGCAGCTAATCAACGTCTTAAAGGGTGAAATGAGTTTGGTTGGACCAAGACCTGTCGTTGAAGAAGAAATAGAAAAATATGGCAGCAATAAACAACAAAGACTTATACTAAAACCTGGCATGACTGGACTATGGCAGATAAGCGGCAGAAATGATTTAACTTATTCAGAAAGAGCCAAGTTGGATATATACTATATTGAGAATTGGTCACTTTTTTTGGATATAAAAATATTATTTAAAACTTTATTGGTCTTCTTTAAGGTAAAAAGTGCATACTAGCAAACCTAAAATAGCAATAGTTCATGATTGGCTAACCAATTTTGCAGGCGCAGAACAGGTTGTGATGGCTCTTTTGGAAGTATTCCCGGAAGCACCTATATTTACATCTTTATACAAACCCGAAAAATTTCCAGAAATATTCAAAAATCGCAAAGTTTACACGTCTTCCCTGCAAAAATTTCCGATTGCTAAACATCAACTGTTGTTTCCTTTTATGGGTAAAGCCTTTGAAGAATTCGATTTGTCTGATTTTGACATAATTATATCAAGCTCCCATGCATCATCAAAAGGAGTTATCACCAAACCAGAAACACTCCATATATGTTATTGCCATACGCCCACAAGATATCTTTGGAGTCATTATCATGAATACCTAAATCAAATGGAATTTGGTATATTGAACCCTCTTATAAGGTGGCGGATGCCAAAAATTGCCTATAACTTAAGAATGTGGGATCGATTAGCCGCAGATAGGGTTGATTTGTGGATCGCTAACTCACAAAATACAGCAAAAAGGATTAAAAAATACTATCGAGCAGATTCAGAAGTTATATATCCTCCTATTAATACTGATTTCTTCAATATTTCAAATAATGTTCAGGATTATTATTTTATATGCAGCAGACTAATACCTTACAAAAAGATAGATCTTGTTATTGAGGCCTTTAATAAACTTAAGTTACCACTTAAGATTGCGGGTACCGGATCAATCGAGAATGATTTAAAAAATATTGCTAATGATAATATTGAATTTTTAGACAGGGTCAGCGATAACCGACTAAGAGAACTATATTCTAACGCTAAGGCTTTTATATTCCCCACCGAAGAGGACTTTGGTATAACACCGGTAGAATCCATGGCTTCAGGTAGACCCGTTATCGCTTATAACAAAGGTGGCGCAAAAGAAACTGTAGCACCAAAAGTTTCCGGATTATTATTTGATGAACAAACTGCTGAGTCATTGATCTCTACTATCAGAGAATTTGAAAAAACAAATTTCGATCCATCAATGATAAGAAACAATGCCACAAAATTTAGTAAAAACAATTTTAAAGAAAAAATAGAAAATTTTGTTTTTGAAAGATATAAAGGGTTTTTAGATGAAAGACATAATTCCTAGAAAAATTGACCCCCTAGACCATCAAAAGGAATCACTTGGGGAAAAATTTAGAAGAAACAACCCAACTGAAACTCCATACGCAGTTGATTCTGTAATATATTCTCATGCCAAAACTCACGAATTAGCCGATTTTATTACAAAACATAATTTTATTAATAAAATAGTCTTTAATCTTGGGTTATTTTCGATATTAATATTATCCGCAACCTTCATCATTATCTCACTATCAATAGCTTCTGAAATCTATAGATTCAAAGATAGTGTTATGTCTTCTGGCTATAAAGGAATGCGGTATTTAAAATTGGCAAAGAATAATTTGTCTTCATTTGATTTAGAAAAATCATCTCTGTACTTTAAAAAATCTCTTGAAGAATTTAATAATGCTGATAATAAATTCTCCAAAGCAAAACTTATCACTGCCCCGGCTTCGGTAATTCCTTTTGCGTCAAAGTATGAAAAAAATGCAGAAAATATGATAATAATAGGGAAAAATATTTCTAAGATCGGAATTGAAGTTACAGATTTTGCCAGACAAAATCCTAATTCAAAAAATGACCCCAAGGAAACAATTTACAAAATAGAAAGTCGGCTGCCGCAAATAATGCAGGAATTGGATAAAATAGATATATCTTTATCTAAAATAGATACAAATATACTGGATAATAATATTGCTCCGAAAGTCGAAAAAATGAAAGTCGTTTTTCCGAAAATAAAGAAATATGTCGCACTGGGAAACCAATTAAGTTTACAGCTGCCCACGATCACTGGCTTAGCCCAAGAAAAAAATTATTTGTTAATATTTCAGAATAATAATGAAATGAGAGGTACGGGCGGATTTATTGGGAGTTTTGGTATTCTAAAAATGAAAGATGCTGAAATTAAAGACTTTTACGTAGATGATATTTATAAATTAGACAATCCATACTCAAAAGCAGTAGCAGCAGGTAAAGCCATTTATGTAGCGCCTCCTTTGCCTATGAACCCCGCATCAACCGGTAATTGGGCTCTAAGGGATTCAAATTTAGATCCAGATTTTTCCAAAACCGCTAAAAACATAATAAGTTTTTATAAAACAGAAACTAAATATGCTGAAAATAATAAATATCCGGAAAGAATAGATGGAATAATATCCGTAACCCCCACTGTACTTGAAAAAATATTAAAAATAACGGGTCCGATTAAATTAGACGATTACGGAATCACTATTAATAGCGGCAACCTTCTGGAAACTCTACAAATAGAAGTTGAAGCCGGAAAAGATAAACAGGATAGTAAAAATCCAAAAACTATACTTGGCAATATAAAAGATAAATTAGTAACAAAAATATCCTCATTAAATACACAAGAAACAAAGCAGCTGTTGTTCTCAATGCTAGAAATGATAGATGAAAAACATATGCTTATATATTCTACGGATAACGAAATTCAAAAAATTGCCGATGCTTTAAATTGGACAGGAAAAATAGATAATAAGCCTAATGATGACTTCCTTATGGTTGTTAATAACAATTTTGGTGGAGGCAAAAGTAGTTTAAAAGTTAACGAGGATCTTCAACAAGAAATAATAATAAAAGAAGATGGATCAATAATTAAAAATTTAACGATAACAAGAGAGCATACTTCCGATTATCTGTATAAATACTATGACCCTTGGGCCAAAAGAGAAATGTGGCTTGTTGGAATCAATAAAAATTATATAAAAATATATACGCCCAATGGTAGCAGGCTAATAAAAGCAGAAGGATTTGAAAATAAAATTGATATTTATAATGAAGATGGTAAAACAGTTTTTGGATCAGAATTTTCTCTCGCACCAAAAGAGAAAAAAACCGCGCAAATATCATATGAATTACCTTTTAAAATTAATCCTGATAATAACATTGCAAAATATTCTCTTATCACCCAAAAACAACCAGGTAGCTTAGGTTCTAAACTGAAAACCATAATCAAAATACCCGATGGAATGGTTACTAGGAGTTTTGGCGGTAATATAGAAAAAAAACAAGAAAGCTTTAACGGAATTCTGTCAACCGATCTTTTCTTCTATCTTACATATTCTAATAAAAATCATTAGCAAAAATACCGTAGATAAAAATTATCCTTCTTGTAAAATTGAATAAGGAGGTCCATCATGATTTTTTTAATAACGCAAACACACGCACCCGAGTCTATGCCTTCAGAAGAAGAGGGCGGCATCGCAATGCTTTTCAAAAACCCCGAAGAAATCCCTGATTTTAAACTTAAAAAAACATATTATTCAAGTGGTGAACACACTGTTTATTACATTATTGAAACAAAAGAATATGAACGAATAGATGAATTCTTAAAACCAGGACTGGATAGAACACTATCTGTAATTAATCCTGTTGAAAAAATTGATTGAATTATAAAAATGCTCGGCATTTACCGAGAATTTTTACATTCTATAACAACCTATCTAGAAAATTAATTAACAGCCATTACACCCACAGCAACCACCCCCACTCTGACAACAACCACCAGATCCTTTAGTGGCAACAGTAGCCATAAGTCTCTTAGTATCCTTAGAATTACAACTAGGACAAATTACCTTATCACGGTCTTCTGAATTAGAAAATTGTTGAAATATACATTCGCATTTTTTACATTGATATTCATAAAGAATCATTTTTTAACCTCATCGACTAACTTGTTAAAAACCTCGGAATCATTGACCGCAAGATCAGATAACGTTTTACGATCAATCTGAATATTTTTAACTTTAAGCTGGTTTATAAATTTAGAGTATGAAATTCCTTTTTCGGCCAAAGCATTATTAAGACGAATAATCCATAGCTTGCGGAAATCCCTCTTTTTAGCCCTTCTGTCTCTATATGAATAAGATAAAGCTTTAATAACCGCTTCTTTGGCTTTCTTTATTGAAGAACGCCTAACGCCCTTCATGCCTTTTGTCGCTTTTAAAACTTTCTTATGTTTTTGTCTTGTTATTTTGCCCCTTTTTACCCTAACCAACTTATTCTCCTTTCCAAATACAATATAGCTATAAAATTACCTACTTGGAAGTAATTTCTTAACATTTTTTTCGTCAGCGGAGCTAACCGCAAAAGATTTTGAGTATTTCGACTTTCTCTTAGGACTTTTTTTCTCTAACAAATGACTTCGATAAGCTCTTCTTCTTTTAAGCTTTCCTGTTTTTGTAACCTTTATTCTCTTTTGTGTACCCTTGTGGGTTTTCATTTTTACCATAATTTTATTTCGGTACTAGAAGGGCAGTTATAGACATACCCTGACTCTTAATACCTCCTTCTAGTTTGCTAATTTCGTTTAATCTATCAATAAATTTTTTTAAAAGCTCGAAACCCAACTCTTTATGAGTTATCTCTCGACCTTTAAATCTTAAAATAATTTGAACTTTATTATTATCTTTAAAAAATTCTTCTGCTCGTCTCAGCTTTATATCTAAATCATGGGTACCTATTTTTAATCCAAACCTGATTTCTTTAAGCTCTCCTGTCTTTTGCTTTTGATTATGCTTTTTTTCTGCTTTTGCCTGTTCATACTTAAATTTACCAAAATCCATTATCTTAACAACGGGAGGACGAGCATTGGGAGAAACTTCTACCAAATCTAAACCATATTCTTCAGCCCTTGAAAAAGCCTCTTCTTTTGATAATACCCCTAGTTGAGTTCCGTCAGCATCTATAACCCTGAGGGGGGAAAATCTAATTTCTTTGTTAATACGAAATTTCTTAACTATTTTTTTCTCCTTCCTTTAATATAATAGCTTTAAATTGAAAGTTAATCAATATCTACTTATATTTTGTTTATTTACTATAATCTTAATTTTCTTTGAGGTAGTAGAAATATCCATTGGCGTCATACCTATATATTCATTATCTGCAAAAATTTGCTTAGGTTTCTTGGTTGTGATAGAAACCTTCTTAGTCTGAAATTTACTTACAAAAGATAAATCTACATACGAAGAAGCGGTAACTTTGGAAAGTTTCTTAAGCAGATTGAACTTAGACTGATTAGGTACCAAAATAACTTGTAATTTATCAGAATTATAATCCTTTCCTCCATTAATTACAGAGATATTAAAAATATCTGAGCTTACAGAAAATCCTTCTTCAAAATCCAATCTTGCAAAAAAAGATTTAAATTGCAGTATTTTACGCATAACTTTTCCTTTAAATAACAGATTATTTAAAGGAGATATGTCTTTCCTCTCTTGTGACAATTCATTTTCAATCCCCAACTGTACTGAATTTATAAAAAAAGAGTTATTAACTTGACCCAAGTTTATTTTTTCTAATTTTCTTTGAGCTAGAATATCAATCGTCTCAACCCAATCATTAATGCCGAAAAGTCTGGCTATAACGTTTGTAGAACCTATTGGAAGAATGCCTAACGCAATATCAGAATTATCAATAATTCCATTCACAACCTCTAATACTGTACTATCTCCGCCTACGGCGATAATAGTCTTAAAACCTTGTCTAATCGCTATCTTTGTAATCTTTGAAGCGTCACCCTTACCAATACTTTTAGCAAAATCCCCATCTATCCTTTTTTCTTTAAGTAGGGCTTTAAGTCTTGTTTGTATCTTATTTATCTTACCACCACCTGCAGCGGGATTTATTATATAATAATACATTTTTACCCCTCACCTTCTAGGGTACATGTTGCTTGGTTGTAAATCATAATTAGTTGATTGTATAGCATTCAAAGTCATAGATGCCGCTCAAAAGGCGTGGTGGCTATTCTTCTATTTCGGGCTCTGGTTCTATGTTTCCCTCTTCTTCTTGTTCTTCTTTCTCTTCTTGATCTTCTTTTGCTTTATTTACATTATCTTCATTTAATTCCATAACGCTCTTACCGATGAATACTGCTCCTACTCTGATTATAAGCGCTGAGGAATTAATATTACCTATTACTTTACCTGTTTCTGTAATTTCTATCTCACCGTCTGAGACAAGATCACCATTAACTGTACCAGCAATTTTAATATTCGTTGCTGAGACTGAAGCTTTAATCTCAGCTCCTTCATCTACTAAAATATCACCTTGCGTTTTGATTTCCCCTGAAACTACACCTTTAACAATTATATTACCATCACTGTGTAAATTTCCTTTTAAGGCAACGGATGGCCCAACGATCGTTTCAATCTCATTGCTTAGTTCATTTTTTTTGCGAAACATCTAAACTCCTATTATTTTTTATTGCCTCTTCCAAGGCCTTTTCTTCTTCATGAGACAAAAAGTATTTTGATTTACCGCTGGTGATTGGCTTGCTATACACTCTTGTACCGTCTCTGCCAAACAAACTGGAAATCAAAATACCGTCATTATTTAAATCTAAAAGCGCTATTGAGAAACTTTGATCTCCACCTACATCATCAAAAGGATTAAATCTTATAAAACCTATCTTTTGGATACTCTTACTTACTAGATGAAACAACTTTTGGGAGAATTTTTTTAATTCTTCCACATCTTCAAAATAATGGCTGACTCCTTTAACATAATCATTAAGTACCTGTTCAATATCCTTGCCTTTTTCTTTGCCAAAGAGATCTCTTATCCTTCTTCTAAGAAATAGCACTTGTATTTGAAGCGAGATTATAAAAATAGATAAAATAGCAATAATAATAAATAAAATGTTTGTTTCCATAAAAGTCTTTTATAGGATGATATAATATAATATTATAAATTAAAAGGAAACAAAAGCCAATGAGAAAAAAGAAGAATAAAAAACTAAAAAAACAGTTCAAACAACTAATGCAACAACACCTCGAAAACCAGATTCAGACGCATACATTTAATGAATCCTTAAACAAAGAAGAATTATCATCAGAAACAACGCCAGCAACCACTGCTACAACCGCTGAGATATTAGAAGAAGACAAAATACACCGATTTATTAAAAAAGATATAAAAAAGACAATTATTTTATCTACTCTTGTATTCCTAATAATCTTTGGAATCTATTATTACTTGAATAGCACAAACTCGATTTCTAAAGTATCTAATTATATATTAAAATAATCGGGGCTTCTTAGCCTACTATTCATACCTTAATGCCTCTATAGGGCTTAGTTTAGAGGCTCTTTTTGCAGGATAAAACCCTGCCAATGTACTAACAAAGAACGAAAAACCGATAGCTATTAGAATAAATTCTATTGGAGTATAAAAAAGAGTATTAGGTTCTCCACCCAACGCTTTTGCTAAAGAATTCACTAACCAATTTATAATATAACCACCTATTATGCCCGATATAACTCCTAAGATACCTCCTAGAAGACCAATTACAGAAACTTCTGATATAAAAGTCCATTTGATGTCTTTATCAGTTGCACCTATAGCTTTCATAACACCAATCTCATGGGTTCTTTCTAATAAAGCTATAGTCATGGTATTAAAAATACCTATTGAAGCGACTAAAAGCGCTATCATCCCAAATGCACCAAGGATGATTTTTACGATTAAGAAAACTTTATCAATTTGATTTATAGTATCCTTTACTGAAATTGTGGTAAAACCTAAGGCATCTATCTGACTTCTAATCGACTCTAAATCTGCCTTATCATTAACTTTTACTTTTGTTCTATTATAAAGTTTAAGCCCTAATGGTTTTAAGTGATCAATAGAAATATAAACGTTATTTTTCTCTTCTTCAACAAAACCAACTATCTTAAGCTTCTGCTTTGACAAAGATTCATCTATTTTTTTAATATTACCTTCATCATCTAACACTATAAAATTTACTTCCAAGTCTTGGCCTAAAACACTCTTATAATCTTTAACATCAAAAACTTTTAATATTGATTGTGAAACAATCACTTCTTTTGCATCATTTGATGAAAAGCTTTTTCCCTCTTTTATTTTCAATCCTTCTATATCGATATATTCTGGATTTAACCCATACGTTACAGAATCAGTGGTTTTATTATTATAAGATATCTGGCTAGGTACCGAAAAAGTAGTGCTTACATTAGAAACACCCTTAATACCTTTAAATTTATTAACAGTTTCTTCATTAAGTTTAGTTTGGGCATTATTACCCGGAGACACAGTAATAGTTGTTAAAGCATCTAAGGAAGTAATTTTTTTAATAGAGAGATTCTGCAGGCCAAAACCTAAAGATACTAGAAAAACAATAGCAGCTATACCAATGGTTACACCCGTTATAGTAAGAACACTACGCATCCTATTTCTTCTTAAATTTCCTGTTGATAGAGCAAAAACGTCTCTAATCTTCATATTTTACCTTCTTTGTTAGCTAGTTAAGCTGCCAGAATTTTCTCCTTCTAAATCTTCGTCTGCTTCATTACCCTCTGTGGATCCTGAATCACCTGTTTCTTCCCCTTCCAAAAACTTAGTGGCAGCTTTTTGAATCTTAGCCGCTTCTACCTCATTCACACCCGAAACCTGTATTAAATCAGATATTTTTGCAGAAATAATATCTTGAGCTGATTTATATCCTACCTTTTTAAGATCTCTTACTATTTTAGGATCAATTTCCAAAAATTCTAAAGTAACTTTTGGCTTACTCTTCTTAACGCTTTTAGATTTACCGGTAACTTTAGTTATAACACCATCTCTTATATAAAAAACCTTATCAGCGTATTTAATATAATCGGGGTTATGAGTAATCAAAACAACTATTCGTTTAGATTTAACGCTTAATTTTTTTAGCAACTCCATAATGTCATTAGCTGATTTACTGTCTAAATTACCTGTTGGCTCATCAGCTAACACAATCCAGGGGCTGGTAACCCAAGCTCTGGCAATAGCCACTCTTTGCTGTTGACCTCCTGATAATTCGGCGGGAGTATGGTCTTTATAACTTTGCATACCTACCATGTCTAAACAATTTTCAGCTCTTTGAGTTCTAAGCCTTTTAGGTCTGCCATCAAACGTAAGCGGAAGAGCGACATTTTCAACAGCAGTCATGGTTTTAATAAGATTATATTGTTGAAAAACCATTCCAATCTTAGTCCTTCTGTATTTTGCAAGCTGAAGCGCGTTTAAACCATTCAGTTTTTCACCTCTTACCAAGATCTCTCCTGAAGTAGGCTCATCTAAACCAGCCAACAAGCTCATCAGTGTTGACTTGCCGCAGCCTGATTGACCAAAAATTATAACAAATTCTCCAGAATAAACCTCAATATTAATCTTTTGGTTCGCACGAACCGTTGTTTTTCCCATCTGATAATATTTGCAGAGATTTACAGTTTTAATTACGGGTTTTTTTGCCATCTCTTTTTTTTAATAACTTTAAATATTATAACAATATTATACTTTTTTTAAATAAGAATTATTAGCTAGCCTGCCTATATTGAATAGCTTCTGTCACATGATATTGTTTTATATTATCCTCATTTTCTAAATCCGCGATTGTTCTAGCTAGTTTTAAAATTTTATGATATCCCCTAACTGATATTGATAAATTATCTACTGCTTGTTTTAAAATAGATTCAGTATCAGAGTCTACAATACAAAAATCTTTTATTTCCCTAACACCCATCTCAGCGTTTGATGTAATTTTTTTATTAGCAAATCGGGAAACTTGAATATCCCTGGCTTTTTCAACTCGCTCCCTAATCATAAAAGAAGACTCAGCGCTTCTATTATCTCTTAATTTATCATATTTAACCCTCGGCACTCTAATATGTATATCTATCCTATCCATAATAGGTCCTGATATTTTCTTCGAATAGTTAATTATTTGTGAATTTGAACATACACACTCTTTGCTTTCGTCACCCAGATATCCGCAAGGACAAGGATTAGAAGCCGCAATAAGAATAAAAACTGACGGATAAGTTAAGCTAGCCGAAGCCCTTGAAATAGTAATTTTACCATCTTCTAATGGCTGTCTTAAAACTTCTAAAACGGCTTTCGGAAACTCAGAAAATTCATCTAAAAACAAAACACCCCTATGCGCAAGGCTAATCTCACCAGGCTTGGGCCTTTGACCTCCTCCGACTAAAGCTATGCGGGAAGCCGTATGATGAGGATTTCTAAAAGGGCGCTTTGTTAGAAGTGGTTTATTTGGCTCTAAAAAACCTGAAACAGAATATATCCTGGATATTTCAAGCATTTCTTCAAATGTCATCTTAGGCAATATTGTTGTAAAAGCCTTAGCTAATAATGTCTTTCCTGTTCCTGGAGGACCTATCATTAAAACATTATGACCTCCAGAGGCAGCTATTTCTAATGCCCTTTTTGCGTGCTCTTGCCCTGAAACCAAAGAAAAATCTAAGTCACTTTGAATATCTTCTTCATTATTTAAAAAATCTTTTATATCAAGATTACTTTCTACTTTGCGTAAATTAATATCACCCCTTAAACCCATCATTAATTCTTCTAAATTTTTTATGGGAAAGATTTTAACACCCTCAACAGCAGATGCCTCTTTCTCATTTTCCAGCGGCAAAAATATATTCTTAAACCCTCTTTCTCTGGCCATTATAACAATGGAAAGAATACCGTTAACTTTCCTTAACATACCATCTAAGGCTAATTCTCCTATAAATAAATCACCGTCATCTACTTTTATTTGACCTGATGCTGCCATGATTGATACAGCTACAGGCAGATCGAAAGAAGACCCTTCTTTCCTTAAGTCAGCGGGTGCTAAATTAACAGTTATTCTTTTTGTTGGAAAAACCGCATTTGAATTTTTAACAGCAGATCTGACTCTTTCTTTGGCTTCTTCAACAGATTTATCAGGTAAACCAACGATAAGAAAATTCGGCAAACCGTTGCTTATATCAGATTCCACTTCTACTGGAACCGCCTCTAATCCGACTATTGATGCTGAATTTATTTTAGAGATCATTTATTTAATTTATTCAATCCATTTATATTCTAATGAAGGTGAACTCTTTGTAGGAAAACTAAATAATTTAATTTTCTCAGCGATCCTGCTGCTTACGCCTGAAAGATCTTCCCAAAAAGAATGGCGGTATTCTATCACTTGCGCATTTTGTATATTAGCCAAAATTTTAGCTTCACTAATAGCTTCGTCTAAACCGCCGAAATTATCAATCAATTTTAATGCTTTGGCCTGTTTTCCAGAATAAATCCTGCCATCCGCAATTTTCTTAACTTCATCTTTACTCATTTTACGGCCGTCTGAAACTACTTCTACAAACCGCTCATAAAAATCATCGATCAAGCCCTGAAAAATATCCTTTTCTTCACTTGTTAGCTCTCTTGTAGAAGAACCAATATCTTTTAATTTTCCTGACTTTATAACAACTTCTTTATATCCTATTTTGTCATATAAGCTAGAAAGGTTAGGTATTGTTATAATAACCCCAATACTTCCAGTAAGAGTAGCTGGGTTGGCAAAAATTTTATCTGAACCGCAGGCTATATAATAACCGCCGCTTGCGGCCAAACCATCGAAAGAAGCTACAACCTTTTTCTCTTTTGCTAATTCTTTTACTTTATTATGAATTTCATCACTGGCCGTAGCGGATCCGCCCGGAGTATTGATTCTTAATACAACTGCTCTTACGAATGGGTCTTCCTTTGCTTTCTTAAGTTGGCTTATTATCGTTTTAGAATCAGCATTGGCTGAATCAAAAACAGAAGATTGGCTCCCCGACAATATCTCTCCTGATATGTTAATGATAGCTATTTTATCAGGACCTATACCTTCAATTGATGATTCTTTTGTTTTATTCAAATCCGAAGAACCTATACCTACTGCCAATGCCCCCAAAATTGCAAACAACGTAAAAATTAAAAAGAAAAATATCATAAAAACACCGCAACAACCAGCATTTATGCCTAAACTCCATTTCAAGCCTTTTACAAATTCTCCGCCGCTTTTTTTTACATAAACAGGGGGAGGAATAGGAGGTAAGGGAGGAGTACTTATATCGTTTGTGTTTTTCATTAGATCTCTATAATTATCATTAATATATTATCATCTGTATGCTTAATAAACAATCTATTAGGATTTAAGGAAATTTTCTATAAGTAATCTAGCTTCTGCAGATGATTCTATCCATTTAATATTTTTATCACGCTTAAACCAAGTTAATTGACGCTTAGCAAATCTCCTTGAGTCTCTTTTAATAAGTTCTATTGCCTGATCTAACAATATTTTTCCTTCTAAGTATTGAATAATTTGCCTGTAACCAATACCAAAAAGGGCCGGCGCTTCTTTGCCGTATTTTTTTATTATTTTCTTCACTTCAGATACTAAACCCTTTTTAATCATATTATCCACCCGGTCGTTAATCTTTTTGTATAGTTCTTCTCTATCTTTTTTTATACCTAAAACCAATATATTTTTTGATAATTTTCTTGCGTTAGTTTTTCTCAAACTTTTTTCTTTATTTAAAGAAATTTCAATCGCTCTTATAACTCTTCGTTTATTTTTTAAATCAACAAATTGAAAATTTTCAGGGTTAATTTTCTTTAACGTCTTTACTAAATTATCTAATGATTTTTTTGATAGCTTATCTCTTAATCGTTTGTCTGGAGTTATTTTGGGAATTTTATAATTATATATTACTGATTCTATATAAAGAGGTGAGCCGCCGACTAAAAATGGTATTTTCCCTCTCTTTTGAATATCTTTTATAGTAATAGATGCTATTTTTTGATATTGTGCGATTGAAAATTCTTCATCTGGCTCTAAGATATCTGTTAGATGATGAAGAATTCCTTCTACTATGTATTCTTCATCTTTTTTCCTTTTTACTGTCTGCCCTGAGCGAAATCGAAGGGTCTCCTTTTTACTTTTTAAAGGTTTATCTGTCCCAATATCTAAATATCGATATAGAATTTTTGAATCGGCATTAACTATTTCACCATTAAAATTCTTAGCCATCTTAATAGCCAAGCTTGTTTTCCCTGAAGCAGTAGGCCCTAATATTGTTATAAACTTCATAATCTGCTATACTTTTTTTATTATGCTCGATATTTAAATTTTATTATTAAAGGAGAAAAAATGACAGGCGAAATAAAACCAGAAGAAAACACAATGGACGAGACAAAAAACGAAGAAAGCTCAATTGAAAAAACTGAAGTTAGTGAAAAACCAATGGAATCCGTAAAAACCGAGGAAAAAACAGAGAAAAAGCAAAATAAGATAGTTGAAAAGGCTATAAAAAGCTTAAAAGAAGTATTTTCAATTAAAAATCTAACGTTGAGTCTCTTCTCTACTCTACTCCTAATTGGTATCGGATATGCATCAGGAGTTGCATCTGGAATACTACAGGAAAAGTTTTTCACAAGCGCTACTATGTACTTTGCCTTTATAGTGTCTTCAGCTATATTGCTTATACTTAGCGTTGTAGCCATCCCATTGTTAAATGCGATTTATACGAAAGATTGGGCATCCCTTGTGTATATTATTTTCTTAGAAGTCATATGGCTAGCCATATTTATCCTAATTTTATTTTTTACAACAACATCACAGCCTCAAACATTACCCAATTTTGAATCTGCGCCAACAACGGGATCTCAAGGTAAATAGTCTCAGTTTATATTCTAAAATCCGTCACGATAAACGAGTGACGGATTTTTTTATTCTATTATGTCCCCCTTCATAGCCCAAGGAGTAACCGAAGAAATCTTAACTTTAACAAAATTACCAATTAAATCTTCCTCGCCTTTAAATTGAACTAATTTATAAGTCCTGGTTCTTCCATATAAATAGTCTTTCTTTTTTAAATCAACTAAAACATCAATTGTTTCGTTGATATATTTTTCATTATCCTTTAGGGCTGTTTTTTCTAAAATACTTGTCAATTCTTTATCTCGTCTTTTTTTCTCTTCCCTAGATACATCATCTTTCATTTTAGCTGATACTGTACCTGACCGAGGAGAATATTGGGCTATATAGGCCATTGTGTAACCTACCTTTTGATAGATATCAATCGTATCTTTAAATTGCTCTTTTGTTTCTCCGGGAAAACCTACAATGGTATCAGTAGAAATAGCAACGCCGGGGATTCTCGTCTTTATCTTTTCAATCAATTCTAAATAATGCTCCCTTGTATACTTCCTGTTCATATTCTTAAGAACCTCATTATTGCCTACCTGCACTGGTAAATGGATGTATTCACATATCTTTTTACTTTCAGCGACAGCGTCAATTATCTCATCTGACATGTCATGAGGGTTTGATGTTAAAAATCTTATCCAAAAATTTCCCGGAATTTTATTCACTTCTCTAAGTAACTCAGCAAAATTGTTTTTATTGTTAGTTTCTTGATCTCCCTGTTTACTACCTGTGCTGAGTATAGTCGAAGTATTTACTGTTAACTGTTTACTAATTCCGTAGGAATTAACATTCTGCCCAAGAAGCGTTATTTCTTTATAGCCTTTTTTTACTAATCCTAAAATTTCCTTAATTATTTCTTGCCTTTCTCTGTATTTTTCTCTTCCCCTTGTATAGGGCACGGCACAATAAGTACAAAAATTGTTGCATCCAGTCATTATCGGAATAAACGCGGAAAAATAAGATTCATAAATCGGTTTAATCTTAAAGTAATCTTGGCATCTGACTGAATCACTTTCGCCTAATAACAAAGGAAGCTTGCTTAAATCAGAAATATTAAACAGATAATCGAATATTTTTCCCATTTTTGGCTTATCAGCGTCCAGAACACAACCTGAAAGCATAGTTATCAATTTTCGATTTTTCTTTATTTCGTTCCATTTCTTGGCTTTGCCGTAAATTCTGTCAATTGCTGTTTGTCTTACAGAACATGCTAAAGCAATAATTAAATCAGCTGATTTTTCATCTTCGGTTCTTTCAAATCCCAAATCATTCAGAACAGAAACAACACGTTCTGCATCCGATTTGTTCATTTGACACCCAATTATCCAAATATAATATTTTAGTTTTGTATTATTCATATCTTCATATGCTACTATAATTCAACTATTTTAAAAAGCCAATTAAAATTCTTGATCATCTGTTAACTGTTTACTGTTAGCTGTTTACTCTATATAATTTATACATGGAGAGACAAAATAAGAAAAACTGTCTTTTTGGATTAATAGGACCGGGGGCAGTTGGGAAAACTGATCTCTCAAGACACATGCGGGAAAAGCATGGTTTTTTTTATATACCTTCAACTACAACCAGACCCCCTCGAAAAGGAAATTTAGCTGAATACCAGCATATTACTTTAGAGGCGTTTGAAAAACATATAAAAAACAGGGAACTACTAGAATATACATCTTTTGGCGGCCATTATTACGGAAAACTTAAAAAAGACGTAGAAAAATTTCTTCAAAAAGGTGACTGTGTTTTAACTTTAACCGTTGATAGAGTAAAAAAACTTAAGAAAACTTACAAACATATAAAAATTATATGCGTTTTGACTGAAGACCCTATACTGAAAAATGTAAAAAAAAGACTTATCAAAAGAGGGCATGACAAAGAATACATCAGAAACCGAATAAAAATTACCGAAAAAGAACTTGATTACATAAAAACCCTTAAAAAAGAAAAACTAATAGATCATTTTGTAAAAACCATAGATGCAGATTATAACCACGCCTTACGAGAAATTGATAAAATCATCGAGCATCATAGAAATAACTAGTCATCTAACCCTGTCTTTTATCAATCTCTTGTTTGATATCATCTATAAATTTTAAACTCTTTTGGCCTAAATCGCCTTTTTTGTAGTTTCTAACCGATATTTTCTTTGCTTTAATCTCTTTATCTCCAACAATAAACATGTAAGGAATTTTTTGAAGTTCCGCTTCTCTTATTTTTTTACCAACTGATTCCGGCCTTGAGTCAATCTCAACCCTAATATCTTTTTCTAAAACATTTTTACTTATTTCTTTGGCATATTTTAGATGTTTCTTATCAGATATCGGAATAATAATTACCTGAACAGGAGCTAGCCAAGCTGGAAAAGCGCCGGCATAATGTTCGATTAGAACTCCCAAAAATCTATCAATCGAACCGATAAGAGCGCTGTGAATCATAACCGGCATATAATTTTTGCCGTCATCACTTGCATAACTTAAATTAAACCTCTTAGGCATGTTAAAATCCAACTGGATAGTGGAAATCTGGTGTTCTCTATTTAAAGCATCTTTTGCCATAATATCCATCTTAGGACCGTAAAAAGCTGCTTCACCTATCCCTATTTCATAAGAGATTTTGTTATCTTTAGCTATTTTTTCTAATATTTTTTCAGATTTGTTCCAAACTTGATCATCACCAAGATATTTAGCTTTCTCTTTCGGATCCCTTAAGGAAAGTCTTACATAAAAATCCATGCCATAGGTCTTAAGTGCTTTTTTAATGGCTTTTAGAACTTTATCAAATTCTGCTTCTATCTGATCTTCTCTACAGAAACAATGTCCATCGTCCATCTCAAACCCTCTGACTCTAGTTAATCCACCAACCTCACCCGGCTTCTCATCTCTATAAATCATTGAGAAATCAGCTACTTTGTAAGGTAGATCTTTATAGCTTCTTATTTTAGAGGCGTAAATCTGGGTGTGCTGGGGACAATTCATGGGCTTTAAAAAATATTCTTCTTTTGTGTGATGAGAAAAAATTTGAAACATATCTTCTTTATATTTCTCGTAATGGCCGGAGATTTTAAATAATTCACCTTTATTTATCTCTTGGGTACTAACTTCCTGATAGTCAATTTCTTTTCTCAATTCGCTAGAATATTTCTGCATTTCTTGACGTATAATAGTTCCTTTTGGTGTAAATAAAGGAAGACCCTGCCCAACTAAATCTGAAAATACGAAAAGATCTAAATCTTTCCCTAGTCTTCGATGGTCTCTTTTTTTCGCTTCTTCTAAATTTTTCAAATATTCTTCAAGTTCTTTTTGAGTATAAAAAACAGTACCATAAATCCTCTGCAACATGGGTCTTTTCTCGTCCCCTCGCCAGTAAGCTCCGGCAATTTTCAAGAGTTTAAATGCTTTAATCTCTCCTGTTGATTTAACATGAGGACCGGCACATAGATCAACAAAATCATTCTGCCTATAAAAATAAACTTTTTTCTTAGGGATATCGTTAATTAGCTCGCGTTTGTATACCTGTTTTCCCTTTTTATAAAAATCCAGCGCTTTTTCCTTTACTACTTCCTCTGGCTTAACCTGATAATCGGCTTTTATTATATCTTTCATCTTTTTTTCTAAAATATCTAAATCTTCCGGTATTAAAGTTCTTGGCAGATCAAAATCATAATAGAATCCTTCATCAGTTGATGGTCCTATCGCAAGTTTGGCTTCCGGAAACATTTGTAAGACTGCTTGAGCTAAAACATGAGCTGCGGAATGCCTTAGTGTTTGTAAATCTTGTTTTTTCTCTTTTTTATTCATGGTTATTCTCCCAAAGCCTCGAAATATTCATTCTTTGTAGAGGCTGAGGCCCGCCAAAAACTGAAAGTGAGGGCGGGCTTTTAATTTATTATTCATTTTTGTGAGGCTTTAAAAAGCTGTCGCAATACTTATTTATAGCTTCGTAAAACTTACCATTTGTTTTCAGATCTTTTTCATAATTAATATTTTCTAAGTAGCGTCTTGAATCTTCAGATCCTAATACTTCATAACATTCAAAAGCTAATTCTGTTTGATTTACTCCATCCCATTCAGCTACTATAAATCCGGCATTTTTAAGTTCTTTATTCCAAGTAGCATCCACAAAAACCCATTCGTTTTTATCAGGAAGCGTTACTTCTATAAAAAAGTGTGAGCAATCTTCATTATGAGGTATTTCTAATATCTCTTTTGGCAGTTTTACAACATTCCAGTAAAATAAACCAACTCTAAATCTAACTTTATAACCCAAATCCTCTAACGCTTTAGCTAGTTTTTTATTCTTTCCTTCACAATCATTGTATTCCTCTTGGTCACTAACAGAAATATGATAAGGTATATCTCTTATTTCATAAAATTTACTTATTGCTTTTTGGATAATATCATCTCTCATAATAATTTTATGGAATAATTACTTTGCTTTCGATAGCTAACCAAATACATTTAGAATTAGAATAATATCTATGCCATGGATACTTACAGTTTATATCATAAAAGGGGTTATGGGTTTGCCCAGACGATAGAATATCCCGATAATACATAGTATTTTCATCGTTCTGGAAAAATTTCTGCATTTCTCCTTGACCTAATATCTGAATATGAACCTCGAAAAAGTCGTGATCTTTATGAATTCTGCAAGAAAAATCTTCTTTACAGTACCAAAAATTAAATTCAAGGTTATTAAGTTTTATTTTTGGTGATCGATAAAATTCAGTTCCCTTAAATTCCTCGATTTCAGGATATAATTCAGAAACTTGAGTCCAATTTTCTTTGCAATAATTGGCAATTGCTTGGCTTACTTCAAAATTATCTCCAACCTCAAAAACTAATAACTTATCAGCAGAAAATTTCGTATTCTTAAATAATCCTGATTCGAAATTATTCAAGAATGTTCCATCAGGAAGCTTGATTTTCTCCCCACAATTAATTACTACTGACCAATCTTTACGATCAAACTTTTGCTCAAATGAAATTTTAAAAACTTCTTCCATCCTTTCTCCTTCACCCTGTTAAATAAAAAATCCAATGCTATACGCATTGGGACCCTTGTGGGCGGTTCCACCCAATTTCTCTGATATACATCAGAGCGCTCTTTTGATTCGATAACGGCCGAACCAGCCGAAGCTCTGGAGTTAGTTAGTCTCCTTCATCGCTTTATCGATTTAATTATATTTTAAACCTTGTTCAAAATAAGGTCAATAAAAGATTAAATTTGCTTTTATTTACCGAGCTTTAAATTTGGATTAACTTTTATTTTTTCTAATAGATCGGGACCTTTATTTTTATATTTGAAATATCCGGCAGCCGCAATCATTGCCGCATTATCAGTACAAAGATTTTTAGGAGGCGCAAAAAAATTAAAACCTTGAATTTGACACTTTTTTTGCAATTCTTTTCTTAATATAGCATTGGCCGCAACTCCTCCGGATATTAAAACCGTTTTTACCTTTTTTCTTTCTGCTGCCCAAATTGTTTTTGCTACTAAAATATCAACAGATGTTTTCTGAAAACTTGCAACAATATCTGCAATAAAACTTTTATTCTTTGTTTTATGTTTCCTAACTTCATTTATAACCGCTGTTTTCAAGCCAGAAAAACTAAAATCTAAATTAGGTGGCAATTTTTTAAGATAGCCGCTTTCTAATCTAATGATTTTGCTTTCCATTTCTGCTTTTGGAAACTTAAATTTTTCAGGATCACCTTCTTTCGATATTTTCTCTATTATTGCCCCCCCAGGATAACCCAAGCCCAATGCCCTGGCAACTTTATCAAAAGCTTCCCCTGCAGCATCATCTTTAGTTTGTCCTAATATCTTATATTTCAAATGGTCTTTCATATAAACCAACATTGTATGACCGCCGGATACTATAAGTACAATCAACGGAAACTCTATTCTCTCTTTTTGGTCAACAAAATTAGCATAGATATGCCCTTCTAGATGATTTACGCATACTATTGGCAAATTATTAACAAAGGATATCGTCTTTGCAGTATTTATGCCAATTAATAAAGATCCAACCAAACCAGGACCACGGGTTACCGAGATCAAATCTATATTCTTCAAAGAAGACTTGGATCTTTTTAACGATTCTTTAATGGCTGGAATAATAGTCTCTATATGGGCGCGAGAGGCCACTTCTGGAACTATACCACCATATATCTCATGAAGCTTATTTTGTGAAGAAACAATGCTAGATAAAGATTTTATCTTCTCTTTTTGAGCCTCAATGACAGCGCTTGAAGTATCATCACAACTTGTTTCAATTCCTAATATTCTCATATCGTTATGTTATAATTTCTTTTAAAGAATGTAAATTTTCATTTTTATGAAAGATAGAATAAAAGAACAAGAAAACAAAATATGTGAGAAGCTTAAGCTTCAAGTTACAACAAACGCGGCTATTTTAATTTGTCTTGCTATTATGGCACTAGTAGCAGGTCTTGCGTTAGCCTTCTTAAAATAATTTGACTCTTGCCTTACTCGTGATATATTAAAACTTCTAACTAGTTCTTTAACAAATTAGGAGTTGGTTTGTAATGCCTGATAGATCGATAGGTTATTTTAAATTACCGATTAAACATTACTATGATAAGTATTTAAAATCCAAAGAATGCCCTAACTGCCATAGAACAAGCGATTTAGCGGAAAATTTAAAAGTATGCCCTCATTGTAACTGTTATCTACCTTTTACAGCAATGGACTGGATTTATTATTTAACAGGTAAGATATCAGTAAAACAAATAATACATCACAAAGAAATAAAAGATGAACTCCATTCAAAACACCCACGCTTTAAGAAAAAGTTACATGAAAGCAAAAAAAAATCAGGATTTAAAGATGGCTTAATTACGATGCGTACCAACATAGATTATCATCCAGTTGTATTAACCATTCTTAACTTTGATTTCTTTAATGGAACGATAGGACCTGTTGAAGGAGAGAAGTTTGCCAGAGCTATCCAGATTGCAAAAAATAACAAGCTACCCCTTATTAGCATATGGACTTCTTATGGAATGAATATGTATCTCGATATAGAATCGCTTTATCAGATGCCAAAAATAACTTACTACCTTTCAGAATTAAATATGCCTTATATCAGTATCCTTTCGGGAACAGTTTTAGGTGGGACTTCAGTCAGTTTTGTTCAAGGAGATATAATCATTGCGGAAAAAGAATCAATCTTCGGATTTACCGGAAAAAATATAATAAAAAAAAGTATTCCTATACCTGACAAGTTCCAAACAGAAGAAGAAGCATTAAAATCCGGTAAGGTTGATATGATAGCCGAAAGAAAAGATATCAAAACAATATTGCTTAATATCTTAAACTGTCTTGATTCGAAAAATTATTCTGAGTGCCAAAAGATTAAATTCCAACCGCCTGATATAGCAATAGGAGCAAAAATATCTAATCATAGCGCGATAAAAACAGAAATTAACAACAACTATATGAATGCGTTTAACATCCTAGGAATAGCTAAGCACTACAAAAGACCCACCTGTATTGATTATCTTAAAATCTTTGATCAATTTGTTGAGTTAAAAGGAGACAGAATATCTGGCGATGGACCAACGATAATAGCAGGGCTGGCCCTTATTGATAAAAAACCACTCATAGTAATAGGCATAGAAAAAGGCAAATTTATTGAAAAAGGGGATGCTTTATTCTCTGGCCAAAAGATTTTCTATAATAATGGCATGCCAGGCCCGACTGAATATAGAAAAGCAAGAAGAATCATAAGATTTGCCGAAAAAGCTAAATTGCCGGTTGTGTTTATACTGGATACTTCTGGAGCAAGAATGGATCCTGTATCTGAGCGAGGAAATATTGCCTATGAACTCAATGAAACGATGAAAACAATTTTGAATTTAAAGACTTGGACTGTAGCTATAAATATCGGGGAAGGCGGCAGTGGTGGTTATATTGCTCTAGCATGTGCAGATAAAATTCTTATGCAAAAATATGCATATGCGGCTATCGCAGCCTGCGAAGCAAAAGCCAGTATACTTTATCCTGACGAAAAAAATAGTTTGGAGATTGCTGCAAATAATTCAGAAATTACCTCGAAACAACTATTAGATAAACATTATATAGACGGAATTATTAACGAGCCCGAAGGAGGCGCACATCTGGATACAGAAAAAGCGATAGAATATATAGAAGAAGCAATCAAACAAGAATTAGAAAAAATATACAACCTTCCAAACAAAATACCAACAACACAAGATATTCAAAAAAGAATAAAAAGATTCACTGCGGTATAAACAAAAGCTTATACCGCTTTTTTATTTTTAAAGCTAGGGGCTTGGCAAGAAAGGAACTTAGGTTCGTCCTAGCACTCTTTAAAAAGTCAGGTTTAAAAAACTGCCAAAAGGCAGTTTTTTAGTAAACAAATAACACATCACTCGCTCAAAAACTTTAGCTTATAATTAATAAATATCCAAAAGAACAACCGTAAAAACATTATCCGCTACGGCATTGCCAGCCAGATTAACTTCTACTTGTTCTGCATTAATTGCAATACTATCAACGAATTGATCTTGATTGCCAGCAGGATAGTATCCTAATATTTGATAATATCCCAATGTTCCAAAATCAGAACAATCATCAGATGGATCATCTAAAGCACTACTAGTTCCAGCTGATACGGTAATTGTTATTGGACAAGTATCCAGCACTCTAGAATTTACAGACCCGGTAGCTAATTTTGATTCTGTAACCGAGAAGTCTTGAAGAGCTTTACTGCCGTCAAGCGGTAACCCTTTTGTTTTGAAAGATCCATTAGCCAAGCTTCCTTGATGGTCATGATACCTCAAATCCATAGAGACATTGTAATTGGAGATAATGACCTGGTCTAGCTTGCCCCAGAGCATACTCAGAAGATCACGAGCATCTTGACTATAAGAACTTGGGATAGTACCTACTGCCTTGATGGAAGTAAAAACAAATACTAAAAGAAGTACTCCAAGGATAATCACGGAAGTTCTTTTTTGCATTTTTTACCTTTCATTTTAATTTTCTTTATTATCCCCCCCCAACTAAAAAGTCAATTTTAGAAACCTTTCTTAACAAACCCCGCATTAACTTCAAGATATATTTTCTTAAAATACTAAATTCTTATAATAATATCACCTTACAGCTAACATTATTTCTAATGAAAATATTTCCTCAGAGTTAATAACGGTGTAAATAGAATTATCCTCGATTTTAGGTTAAAATGTATATATAAAATTTAGATCTAGTTTTAGCGATAAAAAGGATCCGAAAAGATAAAATGAAAAAAGAAAAGCTATTAATTATTGATGCTAATGCCCTAATACACAGGGCATTTCACGCTTTACCTCCCCTAACTTTAAAAACAGGAGAAATGATTAGTGCTGTTTACGGATTTTCTGTAATTCTTTTGAAAGCGATTAACGAATTAAAACCGGAACATGTAGCTGTTGCCTTTGATACCCCAGAACCAACCTTTAGACATAAAGAATACAAAGAATATAAGGCAACAAGACAAAAAGCTGCCGATGAACTTGTTGAACAATTTCCAAAAGTAAAAGAAGTTATTAATAGTATGAATATCCCAATATTCGAAAAACCGGGCTACGAAGCCGATGATATCATAGGCACCATCGCAAAAAAAGCTAAAGAAGAAGGTGTCCAAGCGATAGTTGTCACTGGAGATCTAGACGAAGTTCAGCTAGTTTCAGATAATACAGTTGTTTATACCATGCGGAAAGGTTTCACTGATACTGTTATATACGATAAAAAAATGGTTGCTGAAAAATTTGGAGGATTAACTCCGAAACAAGTAGTAGATTACAAGGCTTTAAGAGGAGACCCATCAGATAACATTCCCGGTGTGCCAGGAATTGGTGAAAAAACAGCAATTTATCTTATAAAAAAATTTGGCGATATTGAAAATCTATATAAAAAAATAAACAACGATGATCCTGAGATTAAAGATGTAAGAATTAAAACGCTTCAACAGCTGCAGGAAAACGAAGAAAAAGCAAGAATGAGTAAAAAACTGGCAGAAATAGTCACTAATATACCAATTGAATTTGATTTAAAGAAAACTGAACTAGTAAATTATAAGCGCGAAGAAGCATTAAAAATATTCAATAAATTTGAGTTCAAAACTCTTTTGCCTAAGCTACCCAAATCATTGAATAATGATGAAAAGAAAAGCGTAGACTTTAAAGTAAACATAATAAGAGAAAAATCAGAACTCATCAAACTTATTAATAATATTAAAAAACAAACCGAAATAGTGGTAGACACAGAGACAGATAAACTGGATTCGATAGACGGTAAGCTTATAGGAATATCAATAAGTTTTGACCAAAATGAAGGTTTTTACATACCTATAAATGAAAATAATACGGATTTTTTAGGCGAGCTAAAAACCGTACTCGAAGAAAAAAACATCGGCAAAATAGGACATAACCTTAAATACGATTTAAATATTCTTAAAAATTATAATATTAATTTGTCCCCTTTCATTTTCGATACTATGATTGGTTATTACTTGCTCCATCCAGGCGATAGAAAATTTAATTTAGATGATCTTGCATTTCTTGAACTTCATTATGAAAAAATATCTATAGAAGATTTAATCGGCAAAGGTAAAAATCAAAAAAATTTAAGCGAGGTGCCAGAAAAAAAAGTAGCCACTTATTCTTGTGAAGATTCTGTAATAACTTTCAGGCTATATCAAAAAATTAAACCACTATTAAAAGCGGAAAATCTCTTAAGCCTCTTCATGGATATTGAGCTACCCTTAGTATCGATTCTAGCTGAAATGGAAAAAAACGGCGTAAAAATAGATGTTAATTTCCTTAAAAAAATGTCGAAGGAATTAGAAAAAAGGATAATCAATTTAAAAAATGAAATACATAAATTATCAGGATATGATTTTAATATTAACTCGCCCCAACAACTCAAAGAAATCCTTTTTGAAAAATTAGATCTAGCGGAAAATCCGATCGTTAGAAAAGAATTAAAAAAAGTTAAGTCCGGGGGATTTTCAACTGCAGCACCTGTTTTAGAAAAGTTAAAAAATGCACACCCTGTAATAAATATTCTTCTAGAATATAGAGAATTAGTAAAACTTAAAAATACCTATATTGATACACTCCCCAATCTTATTCATCCAAAAACAGGAAGGGTTCATACAAGTTTTAATCAAACAATAACATCAACTGGGAGACTTTCTTCATCAAACCCTAATCTACAAAACATACCCATAAGAACAGAAATAGGAAGAGAAATAAGAAAGGCCTTTATAGCTAACGAAGGGTTTAAGCTTATCTCTGCTGATTATTCCCAAATTGAACTTAGGATAATCGCTCATTTGTCTGGTGATAAAAAAATGATTGATGCATTTCAAAAACACGAAGATATTCATGCCAGAACTGCTGCGGATGTCAATGATATACCACTCAATGACGTAACCTATGAAATGCGGAGAGCCGCAAAGGCAGTAAACTTTGGTATAGTATATGGTATAAGCGGACATGGGTTATCTGAACAGTTAGGGTGGACAAGAGAAGAAGCCCAAGATTACATTAATAAATACTATCTAAAACATCCGGGCATCTTAGAATATATAAACAACACTACAGATAAAGCAAGAAAAAAAGGCTTCATAGAAACATTACTTAAAAGAAAAAGATATATACCAGAAATAAATTCCTCTAATTTTCAAATCCGATCAGCGGCTGAGCGTATGGCTATTAATTTCCCTGCGCAAGGAACAGCTGCGGATTTCATTAAAATAGCAATGATAGAAATTGAAAAAAGGTTGCCAGAACTGTCACAAAAATCTAAAATGATTCTACAGGTCCATGATGAATTGGTGTTTGAAATACCTGATAATGAAATAGAACCCGTAGCGTCTTTCCTGGAAAAAATCATGGAAGGAGTATATCCTAAACTAGAAGTTCCTATTCGAGTAGATATATCTTATGGCAAAAACTGGAAAGATATGCAAAATATAATAAAGGGCGATAAAAATAAAACAAAAGGGTTCCAACATTAAAAAGGAGATATAAAAATGAAAAAATATTTAGGAATTATTGTATTATTAATTATCTTTATAGCCGCTTCAATTACGCTAGCATTTTTCTCTAATGCAAAAGAGTGGAATAAAAATAATTCCGGCGATACCAAGGAAGAAACACAACAAAAAAAGCCTCCTGCTACTACTGCATCTGAAAAAGGCGTAATATTATTTTTCTATTCTAACTATTGCAGCTGGTGCCAAAAAGAAAAGCCGATTGTCCAAGAGTTAGAAAAAGAAGGTGTTAAATTTAAATACATGGATGTTGGTGAAAATCGTAATCTACTATCTCAATATAGTGTTGAAGGAACTCCAACTTTTATACTCAATGACAAAAGATTAGTCGGCTACAAACCTAAGGAGGATTTACTTAAATTCTGGCAGGATAATAAATAGAATATTCTTGCTATTATAAAATCTACAGTTCTTACTGATCATGAAATTAAAAGAAATAATAAAATCTTCTTATAAAAAAATATTCAACCTACTAAAAGAATACTATCTTATTCTAGTAGTTATTTTTTTCTTTATCTTAAAAACCCACATCTTTAACTTATGGACGGGACTAACTATTGATCTATGGTTTAAAGAAAGAACAATCACAGCGCTTGGAACCTTTCTGTTGCTTTGTTCGCCGGCAATTATACTTAAACGCAAGGGTCGTATATTATATTTATTATTTGTTGCATCCTTCACTTCAATTATTTTCGCGGTCCAATATATTTATAATAACTATAATAATGGCATTTTTTCTTTCTCTTCATTGAAATATTTCTACCAATTAGCACCAGTAACTAATATTGTCGCAAGATTAATTAATGTACGTACGGCCTTATTTTTTATAGACTTACCGATAATTTTACTCATCTTCTTTTTTGCTAAAAGAAAAAAAGAAGATATCTTGATTGCATTAAAGCCAAGAGTATACCTATTCATTACAACTATTATCTTTGGTTTAATATTTTCATCTTTTGTAATACTGAAAGAAAAAAATCTCAATTTTTTAGTTATACCCATGGATGGTTCTATGATTATCCAGAAAATCGGAGCGGTAAACTATGCAGTACAGGATTTCGTAAAATATTTCTTTGCCAAAAACGGCACATCACCAGAAGAAATATCCCTTGTAAAAGAATGGAATAAAAATAGAAATTTTGAGGATGGAAAAAATCTTGAAGGGATTGCCAAAAACAAAAACGTTATAATAATACAGTTAGAGTCTTTTCAGGATTTTTTATTAGGACGCTCTATCGATGGTCAGGAGATTACTCCCAATTTAAATAAGTTTAGTGAAGAAAATTTTAGGTTTACTAATTTTTACTATCAAGTAGGCCCTTCGACTACTGCGGATGCTGAATTCACCTCTTTAAATTCCCTTTATTTTTTACACGATAAATCTGCTTATTTTGATTACCCGTTAAATAAATACCATGCCTTACCGGGGCTCTTAAAAGAAAATGGCTATAGAACATTTGCTATGCACGGATACAAAAAAAGTTTTTGGAACAGAGCTGTTATTTATCCTAATTTAGGATTTGATCGTTTTTATAACGTTGATGACTATAAATTTACAGACGGGATCGGATGGGGACTGCCAGACGAAAATTTTTTTAGCCAATCAATAGATTATATGAAAAAAGAAAAAAAACCATTCCTATCGTTTATGCTCACCCTTTCCTCACATGATCCTTTCAATCTGCCGGAAAAAAAACAAGAATTGAAAATAGACAAAAATAGATTTGGAAAATTAATTACAGATTATTTGCAGAGTGGACATTATGTTGATAAAGCATTCGGACAGTTTATCGATAAACTGAAAAAAGAAGACTTATACGACAACAGTGTAATTTTAATTTACGGTGATCATGAGGGTGGATTAAACGCAATTGATAATAAGGCTTTTCTTGATTGGCTAGGTATACCTGGGGCGAAAAAAGAAAATTATCTAACTCATGCTGCCATCCATCGTATTCCAGCAATTATTCATTTACCTAATAACTCTTTGATTGGTGAATCAGATATACCAGCAAGTGAAATAGATGTTTACCCGACAATTGTAAACTTGCTTGGTTATAACATACCAAAAACTACTCTCGGTCAAGACTTGTTTAACACAAAGAACCCTTTTGTATTGATGAGAAGAAATAATACTTTAAATAATTCGTTTATGGATAAAAATCTTTTTTATCAACCATCACTAGACGGAAAATTCGAAAACGGAACTTGTTATGATAGGAAAAGTCAAGAAACTATCGATGTAAATAAATGTTTGACTGGTTTTAATAGATCAAAAGAATTAGCCCAAGTGAATGATATTATTGTTAAAGGAAATAAATTAGACCTCTTAAACCAATAGTTTCAAGTTATTCTATATAATAATTCTTATCTGTTCTAAAGCTATTATAAATATTTGGATTTTTTGTTATAATAAAACGATGCCAGAATTACCAGAAGTACAAACAATAGTACAAGACTTAAAAACTAAAATATCAGGCCACAAAATTTTAGGAGTTAATTCAGATTGGCCTAAAATAATAAAAAAACCTGATTATGAACAGTTTGAAAAAGATATTCAAGGTTTAATCATTGAAAAAATTGAACGTAGGGGTAAAAATATCATAATATATTTATCGAGAGATAAGGCTTTAATTATACATCTTAAAATGACAGGCCATCCCCTAGTTTCAACTTGTTGGGAATTCACCAAAGAAAAGCTAAGAAAAAAAAGCAATGAAGAATGTAAAAAGCCGGATCCAATAGAAGAAGACCCTCAAAACCGTTTTGTACACTTAGGATTTAGCCTAGACAAAGGTAAAAATCTACTTTTATCGGATCTTAGAAAATTTGCCACAGTAAGACTTGTTGATAAAACAGAAATACCTTTGATATTTGCTAAACTAGGACCAGACGCGATGAGTGAAAAATTGACTTTCAGTGATTTTAAGAAAGTAATACAGGAACAAAAAAGAAGCATTAAACAGGTTCTTCTTGACCAAGAGATCATAGCAGGCATAGGTAATATTTATTCTGATGAAATATTATTCGAGGCGAGAATTAATCCCAAAGAGTCGGCTGACAAACTAACATTACCTAGATTAAAAAAAATGTATGTGGCAATGAAAAAAATACTAAAAGAAGCTATAGAAAAAAGAGGTTCCAGTATTTCTGATTATAGAGACACTGCCGGCGAAAAAGGTTTCTATACTGAAAGTAGAAGAGTATACAAAAAAGAAAAGGAAGAATGCCCAAGAAAGTGCGGTGGCAGTATTAAAAGAGTAAAAATAGGAGGTAGATCTTCCTATTTCTGCCCTTTTTGTCAAAAAAATTAGTAATAAGGAAATCAAATGATCCTACTAATCTCAGGGGAAGAAAATTTCTTATCTTCAAAAAAATTATTTCAAATAAAAGAAAAATTTTCCTCTAAAGATATAGAAAATTCTAATTTAGATGAGTTTGACGAAAAATCATTTTCAATGCAAGATTTTATTAAATCAATATCCTCTCCGCCTTTCCTTTCTGATAAAAGATTGATTATATTAAAAAACATTTTAAATACTAAGCTTAAAAAAGAGGATGAGAAAATTTTTATTGAACAAGTAAAAAAAATACCGGATTTCATACTCCTTGTTATTTACGAAGAAAATAAAGTTCAAGGAAAAATATTTGCAGAAATAGAAAAAATATCAGAAAAAAATTGGAACTATAGTAAGCTATCGATACCTCAATTAGAAAAATGGGCTGACGAAGAATTCAAAAAAAATAATAGCGAGATAGATAAAAAGGCCTTATCAAGATTAGTTTCATTTGTAGGAAATGATCTATGGCAATTAAATCAAGAGATTAACAAGCTATCAACTTATAAAAATAAAAATAACGACTCGATACAAGATGAAGACATCGATAGATTGGTTTCTACTAATATAAACACAAATATTTTTCAATTGGTTGACGGTATTGGAGAAAAGAACATTGAAAAAACACTTACATTTTTGAATAATTTAATTACTAAGGGCGAAGAAATTATTTATTTATTAAGAATGATGGTCTACCAATTAAGAAATTTGATTATTATTAAAGAATTGGTATCGCGTAATCTAAATAAAACAGAAATAGCAAAAATAACAAAGAAGCATCCTTTTGTTATAGAAAAAACCATTAAACAATCCAGAAATTTTTCCGCCGATGAGTTAGAAAAAATGTATTCTGAAATATTTGAAACAGAACTTAAAATAAAAAATGGGAAATTAGAACCTAAAATAGCATTAAATATTTTAGCTACAAAATTATGTATCAAAAAATAACAGCTATAATTCCGGCTTTCAATGAAGAAAAAAATATTGGAAGAGTTATAGATGTTTTAGAAAAAACACAATCGATAGGATTAATATCAGAAATTATAGTTGTTAATGATGGCTCAAAAGACAAAACCGAAATGATAGCAAGAAATAAGCATGTAAAATTAATTAACCTCCAAGAAAACAAAGGCAAAGCCTATGCAATGGCAGAGGGACTAAAAGAAGCTAAGGGAGAGTTTTGTCTTTTTATTGATGGAGACTTAGTAAATCTTAAGAGTACACATATTATTAATTTAATAAAACCATTGCTAATTAACCAAGAAATTATGACAGTGGCTAAACTTGTAAATGGCAGGTTGTCAACAGATATTGCCCAAAGCTTAAATACTAAGTGCAGCGGACAAAGAGCCGCAAAAAAAGAAATATTTATAAAAATATTTAAGACAATAAAAAATATTGGAAAAGTAAAATATGGAATAGAAAATATTATTACTGATAGATCGAAAAATTTTAAAATAGGAATTTATTTTGTTGAGTGGGATGGAGTAAGCCAATCATTAAAAGAAGAAAAGTGGGGACTGATAACAGGTTTTGTAAGAAGAATTAGAATGTACATAAGTATGAACTTAGGTCATCTAAGAAATATATTTTATAATTTATCAAAAAAAATTCATTACAAAAGAGGCCTCTGATTAGGAGACCTCTTTTTTTGTCTTTTTCTCGGTTGCTTTTATGGTCTTTGATTTTTTAGCTTTAATCAGCCTGCTTAATTTTCTTGCGGCTGTATTCTTATGATAAACACCGGATTTAACTGCTTTACCTAACACTTTTTGGGCTTTCCTGGCTAAATCCTCTACTTCTTTTGATCCAGAGCTAATAGCCTTCTTAGTATCTTTCATTACTTTCTTAACTGTCTTTTTAACTTTTTTGTTAAAAATGGTACGTTTCTTTGTTTTTCTAACACTTTTCTTTGCTGATTTTTTTATTGGCATAATGAATTCCTTTAATTTATTTAATAATAGATATCTTATAAGATTATTAAGAAAAAGTCAAAACATGAATAACGCATATTAACCGATCTTAAGTCCTCTCCTTATCAATTCTTCATCTATAACAGGGCCTATAATACCGATATTCAAACCTTTTTCAATAAAACGTTTGTTAGCAAGATTAAAAATATCTTCCGCAGTCACATCATTTATTTTTTTAAAAACATCCAGAACATTTAGAATCTTATTGGTTAATATTTCTTGCCTACCCAAAAAGAAGGCAACGTCTAAGGACTCTTCGAGCCCTAGAGAAAGCTTACCTTTAAGATATTCCTTGGATTTATCTAGTTCTTTCTCGTCAATTTTTTTATCTCTAATTTTTTGGAATTCAAATAAAATAGCCTTTATCGCCATCAAGACTTGCTTATTATCAACACCTGCCGATACATCCAAATAACCTGTGTCAATAAACGATTGTATAGAAGAACTTATTCTGTAGGCTAAACCTTTTTCTTCTCTTATTGATAAAAACATCCTAGAACTCATGCCTTCGCCTAAAATAACACTTAAAATCTTTGCTTTAAAATAATCCTCATGATGATAACTGGCTTCAGGCATTCTAAATCCCAAGGAAAAATGACTCTGTTCAGTATCTTTAGATTTTAAAATTACCCTCGACTCTGCTTGATCTTCTTTATAGAAAAATTCTTCCGGTGTCTTACCCTCATTCTCAAAATTAAAGAATCTGGAAATCATTTTTTCATTCACATTTTTAGTTTCGCCGGCAGTTACAATAACAATATTTTCAGGAAAATAAAATTGCTTGGTAAAATTTATAAAATCTTTTTGCTTAATTGATTCTATAATCTTCCTATTACCGATTATTCTTCTTCCAAGAGAACCTCCTTTATATAATATGCTCTCAAGCAATTCGTTAGTCTGAAACATTGGCGTATCTTCATACATATTTATTTCTTCTATAATAACTTTCTTTTCTTGATCAATATCTGTTTGATAAAACTTAGAGTTCAAAAACATATCCGAAAGAATATCTAAAGCAACCTCTATTTTTTTACTGGGTAATTTAATAAAAAATCCAACTTCTTCTTTATCTGTCATAGCATTAAAAATTCCGCCTAAACCATCAATAGCGGTTGAAATTTCACGAGTACTCTTAAATTTTTTGCCCCCCTTAAAAAACATATGCTCTAAAAAATGAGCTATACCTGATAAGTTAGAATATTCATATCTTGAACCTGCTTTTACTAATACTAAAACAGAAGCAGCGTTAATGCTCCCCGTTGGAATATTTATAAAACGCAAGCCATTGTTTAATATATTTTGAGAAAATGCTAGATTCTTCATTTAAATAAAATTGTAGCACCTTGAGTTAAAAAAGTAATTATAATACCTGATATGAAACATCCTCCGAATATAAAAGGGAGGGCTTTTTTAGGAGGAATTCCGAAAACAAAAGAAGCTAAGGCTCCTCCCCATGGTCCAGTTATAGGAGAAGGTATAGAAACAAAAACTAATAATGATAATTCTTTAAAAATATCGAAATATTTAGTATGCCTTTTCCTGGTATGATAAAAAAGCCAATCAAATAACTTCTTTACCTTAATAAACCTTTTAGAAAAAAATTCCGATATAGGACCCATTAAATAAACTATAGCAATAGTAGGTATAAAAGAACCTATCACTGTTATAACAAAAGATTCCCAAGGCGATAAACCATATACTTTAATAGCCACAGGGATAGCGACCTTCTCGCCTACTGGAAGCATGGAAAGTAAAAATATTATTATTTGTGGGGGTAGATTAAAAAACATAACTTATTACCAAAAATAATATCACTAATGTAAATCTATAATACGCAAAGGGCTTTAATGTATTGTTCTTAAGATAATTTATCAAAAATTTTATTACTAAAAAACTAGTCACTGCGGAAATTAGAAATCCTACGAAATAAGGCATTGAAAAAATAGATGATATGTTTACTTTCCATAGTTCGTAGATATCTTTAATAAACGCCAGAAGGATCGTAGGGATTGAAAGCAAAAAAGAAAATCTTGCCGCTTCGTCTCTTTTAAAACCAAGAAACAAACCGCTGGTTATTGTTATTCCTGATCTTGATACACCAGGAACAAGAGCCAATGATTGTGCAATGCCTATTATAAAGGCATCTTTTAGACTGATACCACTTATATCCTTTTTCTTTTTCGAGATATTTTCTGCAACAATAAATAATATACCAACAATAAAAAGCATAACCAATACAACAGGTACCTGGCGTAATTTATCCTCAATCGAACCATCAAGTAATAATCCTAGAATAATTGCCGGAATTATAGCCAAGAGAATAGAATAACCCAATCTCCGATCTCCACTTTTAACTAAAAATGAACCAGAAATTTTTAATAGATCTTTCCTAAAAAAAATAATCAATGCAACAAGACTGCCAAGATGAAGAATGATATCAAAGGATAAATTAAAAAAACTAGAATCAAAATTAAAAAATGCCTTTGCTAAAATTAAATGACCTGAGGAACTAATTGGTAAAAATTCGGCGATAGCCTGAATAAATCCTAACACTAAAGATATCAACACTTCATTCATTGTTTAAATTCTCCATTCTTGAGATAAGATACTACAGAAAATGATGCATTAATAGCCGAACCTACGGCTGTACCAATCTGTAAGCCTATGCCCGTCGCATCACCTGCCACAAAAACACCCTTAATATTAGTTTCTCCATTATTAGTGCTTTGAATATAATTATTAAAAGTATCTAAACCTAATTTATAGGCGAGGTCTGAAGATTTAGGCATACCCTTAGCAATAAAAACACCATCAATATCAACTTCTTCTCCATCGTTTTTCATCAAACTTTCTAATTTACTATCGCCAATAAATTCTTTAATTTTATCCTTATATAGATTAATGTTTTTAACCTCTAACTGCTTTTTGATGTCTTCACTAATGCTAAAATCTTTTCCATCTGAATAAATATTAACATCTTTGGTATATTCTAAAAGCTCCAAAGCCTCCCTTGCTGCAAAATCACCCTCCCCAATAACAACTACTTTTTTATCTTTAAAATATAAGCCGTCGCACGCTACACAAAAAGCAATACCTCTGCCTACAAATTTATCTTCACTCTTAATTAAACTAGAAATATTTTTTACGCCCGTGGCAAATAAAATACTTTTTCCAAGATAGTTATTATTAGATGTTGAAATCAAAAAATTATTTTCTTGCTTTCTTATATCTACGGATTCCTCTTCCTTTAATTCGGCTCCGGCATCTTTAGCTTGAGCTAAGCCCTTTTCTAATAAAAATCGGCCATCAATACCCTCTGGAAGGCCAAAATAGTTTGTCACCATATGAGCACTATACAACCTAGAGTTTTCCTTTTTTCCTAAAACTATTATCTTTAAACCAGCTCTTGCTAAATATAGAGCGGCAGTAAGACCAGCTGGACCCATACCTAAAATAATTGTATCATATATTTTTTGATTATTATTCACTGTATCTCCTCAATATAATTCCTTTTATTCTGATTCTTCCATATTTTCTTTAACCATGTGATAAACACTGGTAGCTGCAATTGCTCCTTCCGCTGCAGCTGTAATTACTTGTCTTAATCCATTAGAACCGGTAGTCATATCTCCGGCAGCATATAATTCAGGGATATTTGTTTCCATTGCACTGTTCACTTTAATAAATCCAACAGAATCTTTTTCAACACCAAAATCACTGATTATTTCTGCATCGGGCTCAATCCCAATTTCAACAAAAACTCCTTGAACATCCATGCTTTTATTACCGTTTAATTTTCTTGATAAATTAATTTTTTCAACAAAAACACTACCTTTTATTTCTTCGATGCCGATATTTTCAACCATTTTTATTTTAACATTTTCTTGAGCTTTATCGATTAACACAGGATCGGCTTTAAGTCTATTTCTTGCTAAAATAAAAACTTCTTTTGCGTATTCTGAAATTAACAATCCTGCATGAAGAGCAGCATTACCGCTACCAACTACAGCAACTGACTTATTTTTAAACATTGGGGAGTCACAAATAGCACAATAGCTCACTCCTCTATTTTTAAATTCCTCTTCACCTTTTACTCCTAGTTTCTTTCTTACTGCACCTATCGCCAATATAACTGCTTCTGATTGAAATTGATTATTATCTTTTATATCAATTAAAAAATCATTACCAAGTTTTCTTAATTTTGTTACATTATCTTCTATTATAGATATTTTACCTTTTATCCTTTGCTCAAAAACCTTAGCTAAATCCTGACCTGGTATTATTTCTTGCCCTGGATAATTGCTAATCTCTGAACATGATAAAAGCGTTCCACCTAACCTCTCACTAATAATAATGGTATTTAACTTATATTGTGTTGCATACAAGGCAGCGCTTAAACCGGCCGGACCAGCTCCTATAATAATAAGATCGTATTTTTTCTCTTTCATTATCATAAAACTCCTAATTATTTTATTGTGTAGCAGGGACGGGTTCTACTTCTTTAATGGTTTTTATTAAATCATCACTAACAATAATTTTTTCTTTCGTAACTTTAATTATCAACTCTCTCGGAATTACCAATTGTGAGTCAACAATATTCATTATAGATGGCTTAACATACAGCTTATTTATATAGAAAAAGTCATCTAATAAAAAGTCTATCGCCTTACCAAGATATTGCCCGGATTCTGTAATCACTTTATTTCCGATAATCTTGATGCCTAATTTTAAAATATCGTCTATTCTTACAATTTCTTCTTGAGACACCAGAGCATCTTCATTATCGACAATTACAGCATCATTAGACATTTCCCTTACATCAACCATTGATACCACTTTTACTTTATCCCTAACAATACCCTTATCTCCAACTATACCTACTACTTTACCTATCTCGGGATCAATAATAAAATCAATAAGCGAACCAACTTTTACAGTATTATAAAGGCTTATAATAGGTATATTTAAAAAATATTTAGCTGATCTAAGCATGAATATGTTAAATTATACCAAAAATTTAATGAATTGGGTATAAAAAAGTGCTCCTATTGGAACGCATGGTAAATTATATTGAATTTTATTTTAGAGGTTTACGGAAAAATAAACAACAGAATGAGTCAATGTAAGGAATGACAATTAGGAATAACCCTAAAAACTTATATTTATCAGAGGCAAATGCCATTATCAGAGTGCCGAAAGTAAAGAAAATCACATTTAATCACCTCGTATTTACAAAGTACGTACACAATCAGCTGAAGCGCCTACCAAAAACCAAGTTGTCCACACACAAACAATAAAGATAATCTCTTTCTTATCAATAAAAACAATTCTCGATTTCATCTCATTACCTCCCTATAAAATCATTAATCCTTTACGAATAAGGAATTCTCTGCCTTTACCTAAATCTGTTCTAACGGAACGTGAACCTTTTGCTCTGCAAATTGGACATTTATCCTCTGGATACATTTCCATATCAAGATCTAAAAATGAAAATAATTCAGATACACCAAGAGTTTGAGTAGTAACCTTGCCTCCGCTTCTATTGCAAAAAGTTCCTACCTCTACAACATTTCCACCGGCATCCCGAATTGCTTGTTTTGTTTTCTGCACTGTTGCACCCGAGTTAATTATATCTTCAACTATTAAACAATCTTTGCCCTTAACTAACTTATCATATCCGCGTTTTAAAACACGCCGCGTGCCTACTTTTGTTTGATAAATAATCTTTTCTATCATTTTACCGCCCTTATTTCCTACGAGTTCTATCTGCACATGACCGGCGGCTAAAAATTCAATTTTTTGTCCCAACCTCCAGTCTTTTAAGGCTATGACATCTATTGAAAATTCTTCTAAAGTATCTTCTTCATCAGCATAAACTGCTAATATTTCCCCTTGGGATTTAATAAAATCATAATCATGATCATGATCGATATCTTCCATATAAACCCCAAGAAATTCTTTTTCTAATTCAGGCATTAACCAATGAGCTGTCCACTGAGAAAGACTAACCCCACCTATAGTTGGACCAATCACAACTTGAATACCTTTTCCGCTAAAATGATTAGCAATTTCCCTGCACAAAAAGCTAACAAACCTTGTATAGGGATATATGGCGTCTTTATTTACATAAGCTGAGCCATGATACCATCCATCTGCTTTTTTAGCATAAACAAAATGATCATCTGTAATAATAGCTTCTGACTTCTCAAAGATTTCCTTTATTTGTTGGCTTATCCTCTGTCGCTCTAACTGATTCCTCAAAACAATCACCTCTTAATTTCCTGTAAAGCTTTTTCAATCTGTTCGTTAATTATATCTACAGCCTCAACTGGATCTTCTGCTTTTGTTATAGAACTACCGATAACTAACAAATCAGCGCCATTCATTATGGCATTGTATGGGGTATCTAGGCGTTTTTGATCTTCTGTGTCATCACCAACCAAACGAATACCTGGAATTATTGCAATACATCTGTCTCCCCATTCTTCTTTGATTCCTCTAACTTCATTTGGAGAACAAACAATCCCATCCAAAACAGCATTATCTAATGCCATCTCCGCAAAATGCATAACTTTACGTAACACATTTTTCTCACCATATATATCTTCACAGTCATCTTTATCAAGACTGGTTAAAACTGTAACTGCTATTACTAGGGCATGATTCACATTCATAACCGTTCTAATGTATCTCATCATTTTAACGCCACCTGAAACATGACAGTTAATAATATCAGCGCCATGATTTAGCTGCTTTTCTGCATGCAAAGCAGCCGTTTTTGGTATATCGTGAATCTTCATATCAACAAATACCTTACCAAAAGGCTTTAACATTTTAACTACTTCAGGATTTTGTGAATATAAAGAATTTACTTTAAACCCCCATACTTTACTCCCAGTTTTTTCCGCTAGTCTCAATGCATCCGGAATTGTCATATCATCTAAAGCAATGATTATTCTGCTATTTTTTTTCAAAATAGTCGCCTCCCTATGTCAAAGGTCAAAAATAAAAGGACTTACGTCCTTTAAACTATAATAGCAAAGTCCAACTACCTAATCAAATTTCTTTCTAAAGTGAGAACTCTTAAAAATTTCTGGTTTATAGGCTTTTTTAATCTTTCTTATCTTCACCAAATATCCTGTTTCTTTTATTTTTCTTCTAATTTCCGCTTCCCAGCTTTGGTCGTAACCTAATACAATAACATCTGCTTTATTCTCTATAATATTTTGCCATGGATCTTCTTTTTCTATTTCAGCTTTAAACCCCAATTTCTCTATATTTTTTACTCTGTGGACTAATGAGTGGATCGGTTTTTTCTTTTTGAGTTCCAGTACTTTATCGTCGCTGGGTATAACAACTATTAATTCTCCGTATTCTGATGCCTTACTCAAAAAATAACTGTGCCCTTTATGCACTAAATCAAAAGTGCCAAAAACTTTAACTATCTTAGGAAATCTTAAATATAAAAAATATTCCTGATTGCCTTTTTCTCCTTGAACAGCCGCTTTTGTAGATGAAATCACAGCAAATTTCTCTTCTGCTGCAAATTTAGATATTTCTCTTACGATTTTTTGCTGAATTTTTTTATTTTTTATCACCCCTTTGAATTTATCGGCAATTTTTTTCCCTACCTCAAATTGCGGTTTAACTAATATTACTACTTCTGCTTTGTGATTTTGATTCTTAATTATTTCTTTTATTTTCGGCAAGATTTTTTTAAGAGAGACGAAAGAAACATCTATAAGAAATATATCAATTTTATCGGGAAATTTTTCTATACTTCTGATATCATTTCTTTCCATATTTATAACTTTAACATTCTGGCGTAGTTTATATGCCAATTGACCATAACCAACATCAACCGCATAAACTTTTTGAGCGCCCTTACTTAGAGCAAAATCAGTAAAACCGCCCGTCGATGCGCCTATGTCCGCTATTATTTTGTTATTAAAATTAAGTTTAAATTTCTTATAAGCGCTCTCAATCTTTTTTGCGCCTTTTCCAACAAAAATTTCACTTTTCTCAATATCTACTTTTGCTGTTTCATTTATTTTCATTCCAGGTTTTGTTAATAGTTGGCCTTCAGTTTTTACTAACCCAGCCAAAATGAGCCGTGCTGCATTTTCACGACTCTCCACTAGTCCCCTTTTAACTAATAGTATATCTAATCTCTCTTTTTTGTTTTTTTGCATGATTAGATCAATTTACTCGCTCTAAATAATCTCCAGTTCTAGTATCTATTTTAATAACATCACCAATTTTTATAAATAGAGGAACGTGCAGTTTAAAACCTGTTTCTATTATAGCTTCTTTTGTTGCTGAAGAAGCTGTATCGCCTTTAACTCCAGGTTCGGTTTCGGTAATTTTAAAGTTAACTTTTATAGGCAAATTAATATTAATGGGCTCTTTATCATCTAAAAAAGTAACATCAATATTATCGCCCTCTTTTAAAAAATTAGTTTTATTGCCAAGCGATTCCCTTGAAATTGTAAACTGATTAAAGTTACCAAGATCCATAAAATAAAATTCTTGCGCGTCAGAATATAAATATTGGCAGGAGCTAGAGCTCAAAGAGGCTTCCTCTACTCGCTCCTGACCTTTAAAAGTTTTATCAATAGTTGCACCAGTTCTTAAATTTCTGAGTTTAGTTTTAACTATAGCACCGCCCCTACCAAGTTTACTGTGAGAATATTCAAGAACCTCAAATGGTGCATTATCTAATTCAATAAATTTTCCAATTCGTAAATCTGTTACTTTTAGCATTTTACCCTGTTAGAAATTATTTCTATTACAATAGAATTGCTTAAATTTTGATACATATACTTCGAACCCCAAACCCTTATTTATAACAGGGTTTACTTAGCCGTAAATGGAAGTAGCGCTACGTGACGTGCTTTTTTTATTTCTTTTGCTAATATTCTTTGATGTTTAGCACAACAGCCCGATCTCTTCCTAAACTCTATTTTACCGTAGAAAGAAATAAACTTCTGCAAAACTTTTACGTTTTTATAATCTATATCTTTTGTTGTTTTTTTACAAAATTCGCAAACTTTTTTAACTTGATAGAATTTTTGTCTTTCCAAATTTTCCTCCTGAGGTCTCGGAATATATATTCCTTACCGAGACCGAAGCCCGCCAAAAACTGTAAGTGAGGGCGGGCATGCCACTTTTAATGGTGGGCATATTTATAAGTTGAATGTTAATGCTTTAATTTATTGTAGCTATTCAATCTAGAAAGGTATGTCATCTAGATTTACCTCTTCAGATTCTTCAGTTGGTTTAGTATCTTTTTTATCAGAAACTTTTGGCCTATCTTCAGATGAGGAAGAATCTGCAGGCTCTGTTCCTATGGTACCTAAATCTTCTTCTGCGCCCTTTTTATCTAAAACAATAATATCGGCCGCAACAATTTCTGTTTTATTTCTCTTAACGCCATCTTGCCCCTCCCATGATCGAGTTTGTAATCTACCTTCTATATATGCCCTTCTGCCTTTTTTTAAAATTTTCTCTGCTATTTCTGCCAATTTCCCCCAAGCAACAACGTCATGATATTCTACACTGTCTTTTACTTCTCCATCCTGGCCTTTCCATCTCCTGTTTGTAGCAACCGCAAAGGAAGCAACAGATTGACCGGATGGGGTAAATCGGGATTCAGGATCTCTTGTTAGATTCCCTATTATTAGAACTTTATTTAAATCCCTCATTTTTCTCCTTCCTACGCTTTAGCGTAGATATTAATCTTTTAATATCTCGTCAATTTTTCTATCTAGCTCTTGCAGTCTTTCCTTTTCTTCTTCCTTTTTATCACTCTTTTGATCTTTTTTCTCTTCTTTTTCCTCTTTCTCTCGATCTCTCTTTACTTCTTTTTCTTCCTTCTTAGATTCATCAGTTTCTATTTTTTCTTCTCCTTGAATATCTCCTAAGGACTCTTCTTCTATTTTAACATTCTCAATCTTTTTTTGTTCTACTGATTTTTCTTTCACTTCCTTCTTAAAAACTGTTTCTTTATTGGACTTTTCTTTTGCTATCACTATCTTCTTCTTTTCTTTTACAACCATTAGGTATCTTATTACTTCACCAATCAATTTAATTTCTTCTTCTAATCTTCTTACATTTTCAGGACTAATTTGAAAATTTAATACATCATAATAACCATGCTCTTGACCGCCTATTTTATAAGCCAGCTTTCTCCGACCCCAAAAATCTTCTGATAAATCCTTGCCTCCCAAATCACCTACCATACTCTTGATCTTATTCATGACTTCCTTAGCAAGGTCCTCGGGTATCTGTCCCTGAACTACTGACATTAATTCGTAATTTCTCAACTTTCCTCCTTTTAATTAAAAAATTCCTCCTCTTGGACTTATGCCCCGATGCTAATATTCATCGAGGGAAAAGGAAACTAATATATTAATAGTATATATAGTAAATGGAAAAAGTCAACTATAAAACTAATAACTATAAATTAAATTTGAATAACATAACGTCACCATCCTGCACAATATAATCCTTACCTTCCAACCTAACCTTCCCTTGTTCTCTAGCATTAACCCATCCTTGTAAACTTACAAATTCTTTCCAGTTAATAACTTCCGCCTTTATAAAACCTTTTTCGAAATCTGTATGAATAGTTCCGGCCGCCTCTGGAGCTTTAGCTCCTTTCTTGATTGTCCAAGCTTTGGCTTCTTTTTCTCCAGCTGTAAAAAAAGTTTGAAGAGATAAAATATCATATGATTTTTTTATTAACATATTGAGACCCGATTCTTTTTGTCCTATTTCTTTGAGATATTCATCAGCATCTTCTTGAGATAAATCAGACAGTTCTGATTCGATTTTTGCAGAAATTTTGATGGCATTGTCCATGTTCAATTTTTTTGCATTATCTAAAATATGATCTTCATCAATATTTATAACATAAAAGTGGGGCTTAGCCGTAAGTAAATTATAACTTTTTATCATTGATTGTTCATCGTCAGTAAGTTCTAATTCTCTAGCAGGCATTCCTTTGTCTAAAATTTCTTTTAATTTTAAAGATATTTCTAACTCTGCTTTCTTTTTAGATTCTTTCTTTGCTTCTTTTTCTAATCTATCAACAATCTTTGTAATAGTTTCGAGATCAGCTAGAATAAGTTCTGTTTTAATTGTTTCAATATCAGAAACTGGATTAACTTTACCCTCTACATGAATAATATTATCGTTATCAAAATCTCGGACAACCTCAACAATGGCATCACATTCTCTTATATGAGATAAGAATTTATTGCCCAATCCTTCCCCTTTATTAGCGCCTTTTACTATCCCTGCTATGTCAACAAATTCAACTATAGCTGGAACAATTTTTTGAGTATTTACAGTTTTGGCTAACAATTCTAGTCTCTTGTCTGGCACAGAAACAATTCCAATATTAGGATCGATTGTGCAAAAAGGATAGTTCTGAGCTTCCACTTTATTCTTGGTAAGCGCATTAAATAAAGTAGATTTTCCCACATTCGGCAATCCGACTATTCCTATAGATAAACCCATATTTATAACCTCCAATAAACTTTAAAGAGTTTATCATTTTTTTAGATTATTTCCAATAAAAATAAGTCCTTTAGAAAACCATCATTTTCTTTTGCTGGTATGAAAAGACTGATGAACTTCCTTTAATCGCTTATTCGTAATATGAGTATATATTTGTGTGGTAGTTATTGAAGAATGACCCAACATTGTCTGAACCGAACGAATATCAGCTCCATTTTGCAAAAGATCTGTCGCAAATACATGTCGTAAGCCATGAGGCGTTACCGTCTTTACTATCCCGGCCAATTTTGCATATTTATTTACCATTCTTTGAACACTTCTTGCCGTAAGTCTTTTACTTTCACCTTCAAAAATATTATCTTTGCCTCTATAATTTATAAAAACCGGGTTATAATTATCCTTTCTTTTCTCCAAGTATTTGGATAACCAAAAAGCTGCATCCTTAGACAAAAAAACAATTCTATCTTTCCTGCCTTTGCCTCTCACCATAAATTCACCCGTTTTAAGATTAATTTGATCTCTGTTTAAATTAACAAGTTCAGAAACTCTAAGGCCAGTTGAAAATAAAGTTTCTAAAATTGCCCTGTCTCTAATTCCTGCTGTTTTTGATATATCAGGAATATTTAAAAGTCGCTCCAGTTCTGATATTTCTATTACTTCAATCTCTTTTCTAGAAAAGTCACCTAACTCTATTTTCTCCGCAGGCAATGTTTGAATATCTCTTTTAATTAAATACTTTAAAAAAGCTCTTAATGCTATGATATGATAGTTTTGGGTGATCTTTTTTAAAGATTGACCCTTCTCATTAGTAAAACGATTTAAAAAAAGACGGAATTTTCTGACAAGGTCAATGGTTATACTTTCGGGGCTGTTTACTCCTTCTTTATTGGCAAAGTCTAGAAATCTTACAAGATAATGATTATAGTTCTTTACCGTAAGATCACTTTTGTTTCTTTCAATTTCTAAGTATTCCAAAAAATCGTTTTTTAATTCGTCTATTTTACTCATTTAGATTGATAATATTTAATTCGCACAATATAATTATAGTTCTAATTAGAAAGAAAGGAAATAAATGAAAAAATTACAAAAAGAAATTAACTCTTTTCTAGAAGAAAGAGAATGGCATAATTTAACAGGTACTCATGATACTCTTTTGAATATAGCAGAAGAAGTTGGAGAGCTATGGAATTATTTTAAATACATCGGAACAGACCAAAAAGAAATGGAGAAAGTAATAAAAAATCATTACAGAGAAATAGAAGATCAAATTGGTGACATTGGCTGGCTCCTGTTAAAATTATGCGGGAGTTTTGATATGGATTTAAAAGAAGCTATCTGGAAAAGCCAAAAAGAATACAAAGAGAGGTTCCCTTTAAAAAAAGTTAAGGGAAAACACGGTAATATAAAGGCTGGTGGAATTGATTTAAAATATCAAGCAAATAAATAATATGTCCGAAAGCCTAAAAAATAAATACAAATACGATGTGGTGGTAATAGGTGGCGGTCATGCCGGATGTGAAGCAGCTTTAGTATCGGCGAAAATGGGCTGTTCTACTCTACTTGTTACAACTACAATCAAAAAAATAGCCACCATGCCTTGCAATCCTGCAATAGGCGGACCTGGGAAAGGGCACCTTGTTAGAGAAATAGATTGCCTAGGTGGCGCAATGGCAAAAGTTTCTGATCAATCATTAATTCAAATCAAATTATTAAATCATACAAAAGGTCCGGCTGTTCAAGCTTATAGGGCGCAAATCGAAAGAGATGACTATCAGAAAATCATGCTGGAAACTTTAAAAAAACTAAAAAAACTAAAAATCTTAGAAGATGAAGTAACTGATATAGATGCCGCAAATAATCCAAAAACTATAACTGGCGTAAAGACTAAATCGGGCAAAAGAATAGAATGTGGGGCAACAATTATTACGACCGGAACGTTTTTAAATGCGAAAATTATTATCGGTGATAAAATTATTAGAAAAGGAGGACGAATTGACGAAAACGGATCATACCAATTATCAAATAGTCTAAATAAAATTGGATTAAAGCTAGAAAAACTACAAACCGCTACTCCACCAAGGATAGATAAAAAATCAGTTGATTGCTCAAAAATGGAAATTCAACCAGGAACCAAAGGACCATGTTCATTTTCTTTCCCGGAAAGAGAGGTAATAAAATATAATAAACAAATACCGTGTTGGCTTGCTTATACTAATCCTAAAACTCATAAAATTATTAATGAAAATATTAATTATTCACCAATTAAATCAGGGATCATTGAAGAACATGGACCCAGACACTGCCCTTCTATAGATAGAAAAGTAGTTAATTTCCCTAACAAAGAACGACATCCAATTTTTGTAGAACCGGAGGGCAGAAAATCTAACCGACTTTATCTCCAAGGTTTAACTACTGCAATGCCTGAAGACTTACAACTTAAAATTATAAGATCTGTTAAGGGAATGGAAAAAGCTATAATATTACAACCAGGTTATGCGGTTGTTTACGATTATGTACCGTCCTGGCAAATCAAAAAAAATCTTGAAACAAAAAAAATAAAAGGACTATTTTTAGCCGGACAGGTGAATGGCACCTCTGGCTATGAAGAAGCGGCGGCTCAAGGAATTATGGCAGGCATAAATGCCGCTTTGAAAATTAAAAATAAAAAACCATTTATTCTTAATAGAAATCAAGCATATATCGGCGTAATGATAGATGATTTGATTACCAAAAAACACAAAGAACCATATAGAGTATACACATCAGCTGCTGAATATAGATTACTTCTAAGACAGGATAATGCTGACGAGAGATTAATTGATTTAGCTTTTAATTTAGGACTAGTAGATAAAAAAAGAAAGTTAGCAATAGAAAATAAGAGAAAAAAAATAGACACAGCAATTAAAGAATTAAAAAAGATAAAGATTAATTCTAAAAATGCCTGGAGTTATTTAAAAAGACCTGAAATTAATATTCAAAAGCTTTTCAAAATAACTAAAAACAGAACAAAAAAATTAAAGATTGAATCTTTATCAGAAGAAATATTAAATGAAGTAGAAATTCTTGCAAAATATGAAGACTATATAAAAAGACAAGAACAAACGGTTATAAAAAATATTTCATTAGAAAATAAAAAAATACCAAAAATTAATTATGATTCAGTACCAGGATTAAAATTTGTCGCAAAAGAAAGGCTAAAAGAAGTTAAACCAATTTCAATCGGCCAAGCATCAAGGATTGCAGAAGTTACTCCTGCCGATATTACCACTCTTTTAATATTCTTGGAAAAAATAAAAAGAAGCCAAAAAATATTCAAATCTTAAACCTATCAATAACACCCTTAATAATATCCCAGCTATAACCTCTCCTAGAAAGAAAACTAATAATCTTTTCTCTCTTTTTATATTTTTCTAAACCCTTATACGGAATAATCCTTCTTTCGACTAGCCTAGAAGCAGCCGACAACTCTTCAGTATCAGAAATTTTCTTAATTTCTTTTTCAATTATATTCCTATTAACAGATTTTTTATTTAGCTCTAAAAATAGCCTTCTTTTGCCTAGAGGATGGAAATTTTTTCTATTATTAATCCAAATTTTGGCAAACTTTGTATCATTTAATAAAGCTTCTTTTTTAAGCCAAGATATGGTTTTTTTTATAAGTCTAAAGTCATATTTTTTCGCTTCTAATTTTTTTCTAATCTCATCTTCGCTTTGCGGTCGTATTGATAAAAGCCTTACAGCCTTTTCCCTAACTTTAGATTCATTGCTTCTGTCTTTAATTATTTTTAAATCTTTTTCATTCAGTTCCTGATCTTTTTTGATGCCTAGCTCCAAAAAATCTTTTTCCGACAAACCAACTTGAAATTTACCATCGACAAAAATACTATATCGATCTTTTCTTTTTTTCTGTACCTCTATCTTAGATATTTTACCCATAATATTGTTTTAAAAAATCCAAAACTAGATTAATTTTTTGGATTTTTTTATACTTCATTACCATAATTTATAAATTATGCTGCGACTTCTTCTTTTATTTTTTTTCTTATCTCTTTCTCTATCTCATCTCTTAATTTTCGATTATCTTTTAGATATTGCTTGGCCGCTTCTCTACCCTGACCTATCTTTTCCTTTCCATATTGATACCATGAACCCGATTTATCAACAATACCCATTTCGGCACCCAAGTCTACAATATCTCCTTCTTTTGATATACCTTCTTTATACATGATATCAAATTCCGCAATTTTAAAAGGAGGGGCTACCTTATTTTTAACAACTTTTATTTTTGTTCTATTACCAATAATATTTTCCTTATCTTTTATCTGACCAATTCTTCTTATATCGATCCTAACAGAAGAATAGAATTTTAAAGCATTACCGCCCGGTGTTGTTTCAGGATTACCAAACATCACACCAATTTTCATTCTAATCTGATTTATGAATATAACTATGGAGTTTGATTTTGAAATAGCACCGGCTAACTTTCTTAAAGCTTGACTCATTAATCTTGCCTGTAATCCTATAAATGAGTCACCCATATCTCCTTCAATTTCCATTCTAGGTGTAAGAGCTGCTACAGAATCAACTACGATTAAATCTACTGCATTAGACCTTACCAATGTTTCAGTGATTTCCAAAGCCTGTTCCCCTGTATCAGGCTGAGAAATTAATAAATCATTTAAGTTAATACCTATATTTTTGGCATATTCCGGATCCAAAGCATGCTCAGCATCAATAAAAGCTGCTACTCCTCCTTTTTTTTGCGCTTCAGCAACAATATGTTGGGCCAGTGTTGTTTTACCGGAACTTTCTGGGCCAAAAATTTCAATAATTCGTCCTCTTGGTATTCCACCTACCCCTAAAGCAATATCTATAGATATTGAACCAGTAGGAATGACATCTACATCTACCCTTCTGGCTTCTCCTAATTGCATAATAGAGCCTTTACCGAATCTCTTTTCGATTTGCTCAACTGCAATTTTAGCCGCTTGCAACTTTTGCTCTTTTTCTTTGTTATCCATTATTTTACCTCCCGAGGCTTCGGAATATATATTCTTTGCCGAAGCCGAGGCCCGCCAGAAACTGTAAGTGAGGGCGGGCCTGCCCGTTTATGCAAGCATAACGTTACAAACGGGCATTAATTCTTATTATTTAATACAACTTAACTTATCATGAATTATACAATCATTCAACTTTGGTATTTTGATCAAAAACTAAATCTGTTTTTACTTCTCCATCTCCTCCGATTTTACCTAAACTTTTACCATTAAAAATAACTTCCGTACTTCCAGCATTACCTGTTGTTAGTATAATTTTATCTTTTGCTTCGAAATCCCTGATTGTACCCGGAAGCATTATACCTTCAAAATCTTTATTACCGTCTTTGACTAATGAAATCCATGCCGTTCCAGAATCAATTTTTAAAGTAACTTTTACATTATTTAACAACTCTGGGGTAGCCGGCTGGTTAGGTAAAGAAACTTCTGATATTTCTGCTATAACATTAGTTATTTTTTCGGTTGTTTTACCGTTTTTATTATTTTTAGCAACTATCTTAATTACATTAACACCTTTTTGTCCAATACCAACATTAATCTTAAAATCGCCTGCTTCTGAAATATTTACCTTTTGACCATTAATATAAACGTCAGCTCCTTCATCTGTCTTACCTGTAATATCTATAAAGTTTTTTTTAATAACTGAATTATCTACCGGCGAGATAATCTGTAGTTTTGGAGAAGATGTTAATATAAAAATTTCGTAACCGATATAGCTAATAATTCCAAAGGCAAGAATAACAGCTAAAAATACCAGCATACTTTTTGGCGTTATTATAAACTTTGGAGATTTAAGTTTATTGATATTTCTTGGTTTTTTGGTCTGTTGAATATTATCAATAATACCTCTTTCTTTCTTGTAGATTTCTAATACCTTATTACCGTCTATACGTAGAATCTTTGAATAATTACTTAGAAAACCTTTTGTATAAACATCTGCGGGCAGAGAGTTATAATCGTTCTCTTCAATAGCTTTGATGTATTTTTTCTGTATTTTTGTAGATTTCTCTACATCAGCTAAACTCAACTTTAACCCTTCTCTTATTTTTTTTAGCTTCTCACCTAAGGTTTCAGAAGGTGTTACTTCGGTTGTTTTAAATTTTGGAACCACTTTTTCCTCACAAATTTTGATATTCTTCCTCGTCCGTCTCCTCAGTTTCTCCAGCATTAGAGATTAAAACATCTCTTGGCTTGCTTCCTTCTTGAGGGGCAACTATACCTTTTTCTTCTAATATATCTAACAATCTTGCGGCACGCGCATAACCGACTCTTAACCTTCGTTGAAGTAAGGAAGCAGAAGCTTTCTTTGCGGCAATAACAACCTCAACTGCTTCTCTATATAAAGAATCATCGCCCATACTCCCTAAACCTGAAATAGAAGATTCTTCGATCTTCTTTTCAAGAATTTCATTATTATATGTAGCTTCTTCCTTGCCTTTAAGAAATTCTGTAACTTTTTTTATTTCAGCATCAGATATATATACACCTTGAATTCTTTTTGGTTTTGAATTGTCAGAAGATAGATAAAGCATATCTCCTTTTCCAAGTAGTTTCTCTGCGCCAGTCATATCTAGAATAGTGCGGGAATCTACCTGTGAGGCAACTGCAAATGCAACCCTTGTCGTAATATTAGCTTTAATCAAACCAGTAATAACATCAACTGATGGTCTTTGGGTTGCAACTACAAGATGAATTCCGGTCGCCCTAGCCATTTGAGCTAATCTTACAATTGCGCCCTCAACTTCATTAGAAGCGACTGTCATCAAATCAGCTAATTCATCAATTATAACAACTATATAAGGCATTTTTTCATCTTTTAAAGAATGATTATATGATTTTATATCTCTTTTTCCGTTTTGCTGAAAAAGCCTATACCTTCTCTCCATTTCAGAAACCATCCACTTTAAAGCATTAACTGTTTTATCCACTTCTGTAACAACGGGAGTTAAAAGATGAGGAATACCATTATAAACAGACATTTCCACTCTCTTAGGATCCACCAAAAGCAGTTTAAGATCTCTTGGTGAATTCTGATAAAGCAGACTTATAAGCAATGAATTAATAGAAACACTTTTACCAGAACCTGTACTACCTGCAATCAATAGATGAGGCATATTATCCAAATTGGCATAAGAAGGAGAACCGGCAACATCTCTACCTAAAGTAATAGTTAAATTGGATTTTCTTTTTAGAAATGATTCTGCTTCCAATAAACTTTTTAATCTTACTGTAGATACTGATTTATTGGGTATTTCTATTCCTACCAATGATTTACCCGGGATAGGAGCTTCAATACGAATGGGATGGGCAGCTAAGGCTAGAGCTAAATCATTATTAAGACTTGTAATTTTGTTAAGTTTAACTCCGTCATCAGGTTTTAAAGTATACTGAGTAACAGTTGGACCAACATTAACATCAACCATTTCAACCGAAACTCCAAAATTAGATAAAGTTCTTTCTACAATTTTCACATTTTCTTTAATGTTTCCACTATCAGGAGCAGTAATAGCATCAGAAAGCAAATCCAGTGGCGGAAGTTTCCAATCTTTATCTAAAGTATCAGTATAAGAAAGTTCTATGTCTTTATTTTCCTGTAATGATACTCGAGAAAGCTTTGATTTATTAGAAATCTCCCTTACTTCTGTTTTAAAATCAGGCGGCGTGTTTACAACCACTTCCGGTTTTTTCTGATTATCTTTTATTTCAGTTAACTTATCTCTAAAACTCGAAAAAGACGTATTAAATGTTAAAAGAATAGATGAAATCAAAACCCCTAAAAATATCACTAGCGAAGCCCAAAATCCAAAAACCTGTGAAAAAAGAAGAGTTATTCCATAACCTACATAACCTCCACCAATGCCTAGCTTTAACTGTGAGATAGTAGTTTTAAAAGCAAAAAGTAAATGTATAAAAGCTGCCGATGAAATAATAAAAATAATTATTCCCAAAACTGTCGATGGCCTAATTAATATTTTTTGAGGATAAAGAAATCCTATTCCTAAAATTATAAAAATAGCTGGCAAGGAAAAAGAAGACCAGCCTATAACTATCCTTGACAGCGAATAAAGAATTGAACCTAAATTACCGGCTAAATTTAATACCGCCAGTAAAAAAACTACTCCAAATACAATAAGAGAAACGCCGGCAATTTCCCTGATAGTATCAGGGCTTACTCTTAAATCCATTTCTGACTCAGAACTTTTAGGATAAAAAAAGGACTTTCTTCTTCGCTTATTTTTCCTTTTCTTTGGTGACATATACTAGTAATTATACCTCAAAATATAAATAATTAGTAGCTAACTTTAAATAATAAATGCCGATAAATTTCATATAAAAAAAACCGGCTTAAAGCCGGTTTTTTTTATCTTACACCTCTATGACAACTGGTAAAACCATAGGACGTCTTTGAGTATGATGATACAAAAATTCACCCATATCTTCTCTAATTTTATTCTTAATATAAGCCCAATTAGATGGATAGGTACCGTCTTTCTTCTCAAGAGACTTCCGAACTCTATCGCGAGCACCATTTATAAGTGCCTCGGATTCACGCATATAAACAAATCCCCTAGAAATTATATCTGGACTATTTAATAAACGGCCAGTTTTCCGATCTATAGTCAAAATAACTACAAAAATACCATCCTTAGACATAACTTGCCTATCACGAAGAACAATATTGCCAACATCTCCAACGCCTAATCCATCAACCATTACATAACCAACCTGCAGTTTCTCTCTTTTCACTCTACCATGCTGTTTGCTATCGAATTCTATAATTTGACCGTTATCAACAACAAAAATATTATCTTGAGGAATACCAACACTTGCGGCAACATCACTATGCATTACGAGTTTATGTCTTTCGCCGTGAATAGGAATAATATATTTAGGTTTTACTAAATCAATCATGAGTTTTAAATCTTCCTGCCTTGCATGACCACCAGTATGAACGTCCATTAGTTTATTATATATAACTCGTGCACCTTCTCTAAATAAATTATCCATCATTGATACAATCGAACGTTCATTGCCAGGAATTGGTGAAGAAGATAGAATCACAGTATCACCTTTTCTTATCTTTACATCTTTATGTTCTCCGGAAGCCATACGCATTAAACCGGAAAGTTCCTCCCCCTGACTTCCGGTAGTAAGAATTACTACTCTATTATCTGATAGACTCTTTATCTCAGAAATATCAACTAATACGCCCTTATTAATTTTAAGATATTCTAATTCTCTTGCAATCTGAACATTATCATTCATGCTTCTTCCAACAACTGCCACTTTTCTTCCAAACTTTTCAGCTGCATTGATAATTTGCTGAATCCTAGAAATTAGAGACGAAAAAGAAGCTATGATTAATCTTCCTTTAACACCTGCAAAAATATTATTAAGATTATTTCCAATTTCTTTTTCTGAAATTGAGTGACCAGGTTTGTCTACTGAAGTACTATCAGACATTAATACCAAAACTCCCTCACCTCCGTATTTTGCTAATTTAGAAAAATCAGTAGGTTTTTCATCAACTGGCGTATGATCAAATTTAAAATCTCCGGTATGTATAATTACGCCGACTGGTGTATGGATAGCTAACCCCATTCCATCAGGAATATTATGATTAACTCTAAAAAATTCTATTCTGAATACACCTAACTGAATAATATCCTTGTCAGGATTTACTGTATTAATCTTAATCTCTGCAGCATTACCAAATTCTTCCTGTCTCTTTTTAATCATATGAGCAGTAAGGTTACCGGTGTAAATTGGTACACTAAATTTTTTAGGTATAATATATGGAATACCGCCGGTATGATCCATGTGACCATGAGTTATAATAACACCTCTTATTTTTTCCTTATGTGCCTCAAGATAAGTAGTATCAGGTATAACATAATCGATTCCTAACATTTCTTCGTCAGGAAATTGAAAACCCATATCAACGATAATTATGTCATTACCATACTCAAAAATGGTCATGTTTTTACCGATCTCTTCAACACCTCCTAAAGGAATAATCCTTAATTTAGGTTCTTGAGATTCTTTTGGATCTTGTGTGGGCTGATGACTTTTCTGTGGCCCAATATTTTGTTTATCTGTCTTTTCCAACATTTTTCTCCTTATTATAATTTTCGTACTTTTTAAGTTTTTGAAAATCATTCATTAAAATATTTGTTAAATTGTTATTATAAATAGCTGCTGCCGGATGATATAAAGCAAGATAATCCCTACTATCTTTATTTAAAAATTTACCGTGTTCTTTTGAAATTTGCTCACTCGGGAAAAATACATTAAATGAAAATCCTCCCAGTAACACAATTATAGTTGGATTAACAATCCGAATTTGGGTCTCAAGATAAGGAAAACAAGCGCCTATCTCACCCCTTTTAGGCTTTCTGTTATCAGGCGGCCAATGTTTAACCAAATTAGTAATAAAAATATCTTTTCTATTAATATTGATTGATCCTAATAAAGAATCCAAAAACTTTCCTGCTCTGCCTACAAAAGGCCTGCCAGTCTTATTCTCTGCTTTGCCTGGACCTTCACCAATAAACAATATACTGGCCTTAGAATTACCTTCACCTGAAACATCACATTTTTTTGTTTTATAAAGATCGCATCTTTTACATTTAGATACTAAATTATTAATTTGCTGCAAAGACCTAGAATTGAGTATTTCTTTTTTTGTAATCATAAAGAGATCAAAGTAAATCAAAGAATCATTTATAGACCAAAAACGCCTGAAAATTATTTAATTATTTAGAGCTGTGTTTTCCCAAATCAAAATACTATAATATAATTTCGTTAATTTGTCAATAGATATTTAGGATTAGCCAATTTTTTGAAGATTGAGACGACCCTCTGAATCAACCTCAGTAACTACAACTTTCATTTTATCGCCAACTTTTACAACCGTCCTGATATCTTTAATAAAACCTTTGCTTAGCTTTGAAACATGCACTAAACCTTCTTGCCCAGGCAAAACCTCAACCATTGCTCCAAAATCCAGAACCCTGGTGACTTTTCCGTCAAAAACCTCACCGGCTTTAAATTCGTGAGTAAGCCTTTCAACCCAATCTACGGCTTTTTTGTTTGCTTCAGGATTATTGGAAAATATCATCACTGTTCCATCGGGTTCAATATCAATCTCCACACCCGTTTCTTCGATAATCTTATTAATAATTTTCCCTCCAGACCCGACAACGTCGCGAATCTTATCAGGATTAATAGTAACTTTACTTATTCGTGGTGCGTATTTTGATAAATCTTTACGCGGCTCTGGAATAACCTTAAGCATAATATCTAATATTTCCAATCTAGCAATTCTGGCTTTTTCTATAGCTTCTTTTAAAATTTCAAAAGTTATGCCTTTTAATTTGGTATCCATCTGTATTGCAGTAATGCCGTCTTTTGTACCTGCTACTTTAAAATCCATATCACCTGAAAAATCTTCTAAGCCTGCAATATCAGTAAGTAATTTAAAGCTTTTCTCGTCCTCAGAAGCCACAAGACCTATTGATATACCGGCAACCGGACTTTTAATAGGTATCCCGGCATCCATCAGAGAAAGAGTGCTTGCGCATGTTGCAGCCATGGAAGTTGAACCATTAGATGATAATATTTCAGATACAACTCTAATAGTATACGGAAATTCCTCTTTAGATGGTACTAAATTTATCAATGCTTTCTCTGCCAATGCGCCGTGACCAATTTCTCTTCTTCCCGCAGCCCTTAGTGGCTTTGTTTCTCCGACAGAATATGGAGGAAAATTATAATGATGCATATATCTTTTAGTGGAATCTTCTTCCATCGTATCCAATATTTGAACATCAGCTGTTGATCCTAAAGTTGTTACTGTTAAAGATTGGGTCATTCCTCTTTTGAATATTGCTGATCCATGAGTTCTAGGAAGAACTCCTACCTCAGCCGTAATATTCCTTAACTGGTCAAGTTTTCTACCATCGGGTCTTTTATCTTCTTCTAATATAGATTTTCTTATCTCTTTATGTACTAAATCGTCAAAAAGTTTTAGAGCATGATTTTTTTTCTCTTTATCGTCTTTAAAAATTTCTTTTATCTCATCACTAATATCATTTAAGTCTTCTTTAATTTCTTTCTTCGTTCCAAAAATAGCATTATTTAATTTTTTATCCGTTAATTCCTTTACCGATTTTAATATTTCCGAATCTTCACTAGGCTTTACGGTTTCTATTTTCTTTTTGCCTATTTTCTTCACTAATTCTTCTTGTAAGCTGATAATATCTTTCGAATTTTTTAAAGCTAGGTCAAAAGCTTTTACAATCTCTTCTTCTTTTGCCTCTTTCGCTAAAGTCTCTATCATTGTTATTTTATTATCTACAACGCTTACAATAACCTCAAAATTGCTATTTTCTTGTTCATTATAAGTAGGATTTACAATAAATTGATTTTCTGCCCCAGAAATTCTAAAAGTTGCTATAGGTCCTAAAAATGGAATTTCTGAAATAGCTAAGGCCGAGGATGCGGCTATAGCTGCTACAATATCAGAATCGTTCTCGCCATCTACCGAAAGAACAGTTAAGATAACTTGAACATCATTCCTTAAATTTTTAGGGAATAAAGGCCTAATTGAACGATCTATCAATCTTCCTGTTAGTATCGCTTGATCAGTAGGCCTACCCTCCCTTTTTACAAATCTGCTGCCAGAAATCTTACCTGCGGCATATAATCTTTCCTCATATTCAACAGATAACGGAAAAAAGTCTATATCTTCCCTCGGCGAAGACGACATTATAGCGCTTGCCAATACAACAGTATCACCTATTTTAACTAATACAGAACCATCAGCCTGTTCTGCGATGATTTTTGTACTTATCTCCACATCTTTATTCCCAACTTTACCTAAAACGGAAACAAATTCCATTTTTCTCCTTCCAAAACTACGTGCTAAGAATCAAGGAAAAGTTAACGTTAAACCTAAATTTTAACATTCACTTTATCTTCAATCCCTAGCACAATTATTTTACCTTTTTAAGCCTAATTTTTCTATGATATTTTTATATTCTTTAGCTGATCTTTTTGCTAAATAATCTAAAAGTTTTCTTCTTTTACCAACCATCTTTAATAAACCTCTACGGCCAGAAAAATCTTTTTTGTGAGTTTTAAGATGCTCTGTAAGCTGGTTAATATTCTCAGTTAACTGTGCAATTTGAACACCTGTTGAACCAGTGTCCTTTTCGTGTTTCTTAAATTCTTCTTTTTTGTTGTTCTTATCTGTTTTAATCATATAATACAGGTTACCATAATTACGTGGAAATTTCAATATTATGTACGCGTCACGCACATTTGAGACTCCGGAACAGTTTTTATTAAATAATCAATGGGTGAAATATTACCCAAAGATTGGTGTATTCTCTTTGTATTGTACCATATTAAGTGTTCCATGAGTT
>Ga0100393_10000090_pt1 | contig 103927 bp, 98 predicted proteins | sample CryGeymeta201517_FD_81546 | JGI IMG/M metagenome (GOLD analysis project Ga0100393, IMG submission 81546) | Groundwater microbial communities from Crystal Geyser aquifers in Utah, USA - Crystal Geyser metaG 2015-17 | ecosystem: Environmental > Aquatic > Deep subsurface > Groundwater | place... | reverse complement strand
CCGTGCAAGTGGTCGCCGGACGCCCGGATGATGTGTTTGGTACCAACAAGATGGGTACCGCGTCGATCATCGGACGCGACAAGATCGAAGCATTTGCCTCGATCAAGCGCGACTTGCAGGACTACGCTCGTCTTGATCCACGGATCAGCCAGACCAACAAGCAGCGCAGCGAGATTTCGGTAGCCGGCCAGAACGTGCGCTTCAATTCGGTGACCATCGATGGTGTGTCGATCAACGACACCTTTGGTCTGGAAGGCAACAACCTGCCCACCGCCAAACAGCCGATCTCGATCGATGCGATCGAACAGGTCGAAGTCAATATTGCCAACTACGACGTGACCCAGTCCCGTTACAGCGGCGCCAATATCAACGCGGTGACCAAGTCGGGTACCAACGAGTTTCATGGCGGGCTGCTGTATGTGAATCTGGACGACAGCCGCATCGGTGACGATGCGGGGCAGTCGTTCAACGGCTTCACCAAGCAGGAAACCTACGGCGGCACCTTCAGTGGTCCGCTGATCGAGGACAAGCTGTTCTTCTTCATTTCCTATGAAGACTTCAAGAGCAGCGACATTGCGCCGGATGTGCGCTTGGGCAATGCCGACGGTACCGACGAAGCGAATGAAGTGGATGCCATCAGCCAGTCGGTGATCGATCAGGTTGCGGCGATTGCCAGTAGCCGTTATGGCATCCCCGACATCGGTTCGTTCAGTCTCGGCGGCGACAACGACGTCGAGGATATTCTGGTCAAGATCGACTGGAACATCAACGATAGCCATCGTGCGGTTTTCCGTTACAACCGCACCGAAGAGTCGATCCGCAACGTCAGTAACCTCAGTGCCTCCCGCAACGATATTTCGCTGAGCACCACGTGGTGGGATCAAGCCAAGGAGATCGAGGGAGTCGTGGGGCAGTTGTACAGCGACTGGTCCGACAACTTCTCGACCGAGCTCAAGTTTTCGTACCGCGATTTCTCGTCGGCCCCCAGCTTCCAGCAGCGTCTGCCGTTCGTGAGTATCGGTGTCGGTTCCAGCGATCTGGTGTTTGGTCTGGATCGCTTCCGCCATGCCAACGACCTGCAAACCGAAACCTACAACGGTTATTTCCAGGGCGATTGGTACCTTGGCGATCACACCGTACGTTTTGGTGTCGATTACGAGCGTAACGAAATCTTCAATCTATTCGTGCAGGACGCGCTCGGCAACTGGCGCTTCAACTCGATCGCCGATTTCGAGAACAACCGGCCGCGAAGCTTCATTTTCCGCAGTTCGGTCACCGGCAACGTCAAAGACGCGGCCGCCGAATTCGCGCTGGAGAACTATGCCTTCTTCGTGCAGGACAGTTGGCAGGTCAGCGACAACCTGAGTTTGATGCTCGGTCTGCGCGTCGATGTGCCGAATGTCGATGGCCGTCCGCCATTCAACCAGGTGGCCAGCGATACCTTCGGTTTTGCCAATGACAGCACCATCGATGGGCAGGAACTGTTCCAGCCGCGCTTCGGTTTCAACTACAGCTTCGACACCGAGTACAGCACGCAGTTGCGCGGTGGCTTTGGTCTGTTCCAGGGCGCTGCGGCAAACGTCTGGTTGGCGAATCCGTTCACCAACAATGGGCTGTCGTTGGTTGATTTCGGCTGCGGTACCGGCGGCCTGGATAGCTGCCCCTCCAATTCGGCGCTGTTGCCGCAGTTCACTGGCGACCCCGACAACCAGCCCGAGTTCGTGTCTGGCCGCCAGGCGCCGTCTGGGGTCGATATTCTTGCCAAGGACGTGCAGCAGCCGTCCAACTGGAAGTTCAACGTAGCGCTCGACAAGGAGCTGGCCAACGGCTGGGTGGTGTCGGGTGAGGCGCTGTTCACCGAAACCGATCACGGCATTCACGTGCAGCACCTCAACTTGGGCGACCCCACCGCGATCGGCCCGGATGGCCGGCAGATGTTCTGGAACGCGGCTGGTTTCAATCCCGCCAACTGGAACGTCGATGGCCGTTCTGATCGTAGCGTGTCGTCACGCGACAACCGTGATCGCGCCTTCGGCGATGTGATCCTAACTCGCGATACCGGCAAGGGCAGCGGCCAGAGCTACTCGATCACGTTGTCGGATCCCACCCTAGAGAACTGGTATTGGGCGGTTGGCTACGCCTACACCAACGCCGATGAGGTCAGTCCGCTGACCAGCTCGCGCGCGATTTCCAACTTCACCAACCGGGCCGCGTTCAACCCGAACGACGCGGTATCGTCGACCGCCAACACCGAAGTGCGTAACCGCATCACCGCTGCGGTCAGTTGGAAGCATGAGTTCTTCAAGGGGTACAAGACCGAGGTCAGTGCGTTCTACGAAGGCCGTTCCGGCACGCCGTTCAGTTACACCTTTGATAACGACGCCAATGGCGATGGTGTGTTCGGCAACGATCTGCTGTTTGTGCCGGGCGCACGCGGCGACGTGAAGTTCGGGTCAACCGCCGAAGAAGATGCCTTCTTCGCGTTTTTGGCCGACAACCCCGGGCTGGCACGCTTTGCTGGAACCACCACCAGCCGTAACAGTGCGCGCGCGCCGTGGGTGAACAACGTCGATCTGCGCTTCACGCAAGAGGTCCCCGGCTTGTTTGCTGGCCACAAGGGTCTGTTCGCGATCGACATCTTGAACGTGGGCAACCTGATCGACAGCGACTGGGGCCACACCGACACGGTGCCGTTCCCGTTCAATCGCGGTATCGTCGAGTTTGGTGGTGTCGAGGATGGCAAGTTCGTGTATCGCTTCAACTCACCCGACCGGATCAGCCGCTTGACCGACCAGGGTTCGACGTTGGCCTCACGCTGGCAACTGCAGGCAACCTTGCGCTACACGTTCTAACCCGCTTCAGCGTAGGTAACACCCAAACGGCCGGCGCTTGCGTCGGCCGTTTGCTGTTTGTGGCGGTAGGATGGGTAGAACGCAGTGAAACCCATCGTCCGGTCAGAACCCGGTCAACGCGGCAAATCCGTTACGCGTGTGATGGTCGCCCTGATCTTTCGTGCTGCGTGATATGCGTTGCGCTTGATGGGTTTCGGTCGCTTCGCGACAGCGTTCGCTGTGCGAACTACGCCTTCGCTGCGCTCGGCCGCTGCGTTTTGCCCATCGTGCATACTGCCCATGCTGCATACTATCCACGGCTCGGTTAAAAGCTCAATTCGGCGTCGCTGCCGAGCCGAACCCGGCGCAATGTACGACTATCCGCCTTTTGCTGGATCAGCACCCGATCGGGCTTGACGTGGCAATCGCGGTGATCCTTCCAGTCACCGGATAGCGCGTGGTCGCGGTATCTTTCGGGCAGCGGTTCGTCCGCTGCCAAGTGCGGAATGATCACGCGCAGGTCTTGATCAAGGGATGCTTGATGCCGGCCTTTCAGCTCGCGCCGATCGTCTTTTTTGAACCGACCGGTCCACTCAATCGCCCGCATTGAGTGCGTCCAGCAACTCGTCGACGGTGTCGACACGCGGCAAGTTACCAGCGCGCGCTTGCTTCATGGCCGCGAGGGTGATGGCGTTGGGAATCAGTGGCTCGCATGGCAATGCCTTGTCGTGGGCCACCTTGGTGAGCATCAGACGCACCGCGTCGGACACGGTCAGACCCATCGCGGCCAATACAGCCGCAGCCTCCGTCTTGATGACGCCGTCGATGCGAGCTTGTACGAGCTGGTTTGCAGCCACGTTATATCTCCTCTCGTGAATTACGTTGTCATGCACAAAGCGGTGACGTGCAATTGTCAGGATCGGTCAGGATTCGCCACTCGCATACACCGGCAGTTCGGGGTTGCGGCGAAACTCGAAGATCAAGCGGGTTTCGATGTGTGCCACCTCGGGCCGATCGGTAAACGCGCTCAGTGCAAAGTCGCGCAGGTGGTCGGAGTCGCGCACGCCGACATGCACCAGAAAATCGTCGGCACCGGCGAGGTGGTAAAGGCTCAAGACCTCCGGTAACGACAGCAAATGATCGTGGAACGATTCCACCAGCGCGCGTGAGTGGCGGGTGAGCCGTGCGGCCACCATCGCCTGCAAGCCGATGCCGACGGCGGCAGGGGCGACTTCCGCGTGGTAGCCCAGGATCGCACCGCTGGCCTGCAAATGACGCACCCGTTGCAGGGCGGTGGAAGCGGCGATTCCCACTTGCGCCGCCAACTCGTTGTTCGGGGTGCGTGCATTATTTCGCAACAGCCGGATCAGGGCGAAGTCTATTCGGTCCAATGCCATGCAAGCCTACCTTTTCCGAATCGTATTCGGGTGTGAGTTTGTCTGCCGTAGCATATTCTAGAATGGGTGCATTCGACAGAATGGAGTGTCGCCATGACCCGTTTCGAGACGCATGCGGTACACGCCGGGCGCGAGGATTTCACGGCGCTGGGCATTCACGCGCCACCGATCGATTTGTCCACCACCTATCCGGTGGCTGATCTCGACGCCGGCACCGCCAGCTTCGATGCGTTGGTGGCCGGCGAGGCGCAGGCCGCCAATTCGATTTATGCGCGGCTGCACAACCCCACCGTGGCGCGCACCGAGCGGGCACTGGCTACGTTGGAGGGTACCGAAGCCTGTGTTGCCTTCGGCTCGGGCATGGCCGCGCTGACAGCGGTGATGCTCGCCGCACGCGCGCGTGGCGAGCATGTGTTGGCGGTGCGTCCGATCTACGGCACCAGCGATCATCTGCTTGATTCGGGCCTGCTCGGCATGCACACCGAGTTTGTGCAAGCGGATGAAATTGCGCAGCGTCGGCGCAGCGATACCGCATTGATCGTGATCGAGACGCCAGCCAACCCGACCCTGGATCTGGTCGATATCCGTGCGGTGGTCGCCGCCGCGGGTGATGTGCCGGTGCTGGTCGATTCCACCTTCGCCACGCCGGTGCTGCAAAACCCGGCTGCGCTGGGCGCGCGTTATGTGTTGCACAGCGCGACCAAGTTTTTGGGTGGCCACGGCGACGTGATCGCCGGTGTGGTGTGCTGTGCCGATGCCGACGCCAAGCCGTTGCGCACGGTACGCGCTGCCACCGGTGGGCTGTTGCATCCACTGGCGGCGTTTTTGTTGCATCGCGGCTTGCCGACACTGGCCTTGCGTGTGGAGCGCGCGCAATCCAACGCCAGCGTGATCGCCAAGCGACTGGCAGCACACCCGGCCGTGGCCAGCGCGCACTATCCGGGGCTCGGCACGGTGCGCAACGCGCATCTGCTGGGTACGCAAATGCGCGGGCCGGGAACGCTGATCAGCATTGATCTGCATGCCGGCCATGATGCCGCAAGTGCGGTGATGCGCGCGGTAACGTTGATTACCCCGGCGGTAAGCCTGGGTTCGGTGGATTCGTTGATCCAGCATCCGGCTGGCCTGACCCACCGCATGTTGAGTGCCGAGGCGCAGCGCGCCTGCGGCATTACCCCAGGGCTGTTGCGGCTATCGGTGGGGATCGAGCAGGTCGAGGATTTGTGGGCTGATCTGGATCAGGCATTGAATCACTGTCATGGGAGCAGCGGCTCGCAGGCGGCGGCGTGATGGGTCGCGGGCTTTGGGCGCGATGCGCCCCGGGTTTCGGGCGCGATGCGCCCCGGGTTTCGGCGTAGCCTCAACCCGGGCTACCGGGGCTGGCATAGCGCAAAAACCGTGTCGCCATGCGGTCGCGGGTTTGCGGTCAGTCGATCTCGAGCTTTTTCAGCTTGTAGCGCAGGGCGCGAAAGGTGATGCCCAGGTGGGCTGCGGCTTTGGTCTTGTTGTAGCGGCATTCTTCCAGTGCCTTGACGATGGCGTCGCGTTCGAGTTGCTCGATGTAGTCGGGCAAGCCGCTGGCCTGCGCGCTGGCCGTTGGGCTCGTGCTTGCAACGGTGGCGGCATCGCTGCTGCTGGCAAGCGGGCTGCTCACCGGCAAGTGCAGGTCTTCGGCGGTGAGGCGGTCGCCCTCGGCAAGGGCGACGGCACGTTCAAGAATATTTTCCAGCTCGCGCACATTGCCCGGGAACGCGTAGGTTTGCAGGGCACCGACCGCGCCGGAACTGAGCGTGCGCACCGGCTCGCCATGGTCGCTCGCCAGTCGCGCCAGGATCGCAGCGGCGAGATCCGGGATATCGTCGCGGCGCTCACGCAGCGGTGGTACTTTCAGCTCAATGACGTTGATCCGATAAAACAGGTCGTGGCGAAACTTGCCCTCGCTGACCAGGTGCGACAAATCCTTGTGCGTGGCCGACAGGATACGCACGTCCACTGGCAATTCCGCAGATGCGCCAACCGGGCGTACCGATTTTTCCTGAATGACGCGAAGCAGTTTCACCTGCATGTGCAGTGGCAGCTCGGCGACTTCATCGAGAAACAGCGTGCCGCCATTGGCCGCCTGGAACAGGCCTTCCTTGTCGGCGTGCGCACCGGTGAAGCTGCCTTTGCGATGACCGAAGAATTCGCTTTCCATCAACTCGGCCGGGATGGCACCACAGTTGACCGGCACGAACGGGCTGCTCGCACGCGAGCCTTGCTCATGAATCAGGCGTGCAACGCGCTCTTTGCCAACGCCGGACTCGCCGCTGATGTAAACCGGTGCCTGGCTGCGCGAGAGTTTGTCGATGGTGGCGCGCAACTGCGCCATCACCGAAGACTCGCCGATCAAGCGACCGGGGTTGTTGACGCGGGTTTCCTGCAATTGCAGCGCGTGTTGCACCAGGCGCCGCAGCACCGTGAGATCCACCGGCTTGCTGACGAAATCGAAGGCGCCGGCCTTGAGCGCGGTGACGGCGGCCTCGACATTGCCGTGTGCGGTAATCATCGCCACCGGCGTTTGCGGGTAGCTGTTGGCGATCAGCGCAATCAGATCCAGCCCGTTGCCATCGGGAAGGCGCATGTCGGTGAGGCACAGATCGTAGCTGTTCTCGGCCAATTGCGTTTTGGCGCTGCGGATATCGGCGGCGGTATCCACGCGCAGGTTCATGCGGCCAAGGGTAAGCACCAATAGCTCGCGAATATCGTGCTCATCATCCACCACCAATGCACTGCGGGTGTTCGCCATACCTTGCTCGATCCTTGTGTATCGTGAAACCTTAACGTAATGCCTTGATTTTGCATAGAGTTATCATGATGCGACGGCCGCTGTGTCCGGCCCGGTGCGGTGTGGCCGGGCGAGCGAACCGACACCGGCGAGGGTGATGCGGAAGCAACTGCCGCCGCCGGCGACCGGCTCGTAGCAGATCGTGGCCTGATTGGCCTCGCACAATTGGCGGGCGATATACAGCCCAAGCCCGGTGCCGGATTCGCTGGTGGTGAAGAACGGTTCAAAGATGTTGCTGGCGACGCTGGCGACGATGCCCGGGCCGCGGTCGATCAACTCGACAATCGGCACGCCGTGTTCGCCTTGCCGCAGCGCCAGTGTTATTCGTGCCGGCTGATCCGGCAACCGGCCATAGTTGATGGCATTGTTGATCAGCACGGTTACCACCTGATGCAGATGCCCGGGGTCGATCAGCGCCTCAAGTTGTGTCAGCCGGGTGACAATGCGGATGTGTTCGTCGCCCTGTGCGCGGGTGCTGCGAAACTCCACCAGAAAACGCCGTGCCCAGGCAACCAGTTCAACGGCTTCGGGCTGCGCGCGTTCGCGGCGGGCCATGCCAAGAATGTCCTGGATGATGCTGTTCATCCGCTGGCACTGGGTATTGATGATCTCGACCATGCGGCGGTCGGTATCGCCCAGTGCGGATTCTTCCAGTAGCTGTGCCGAATAGCTGATTGCGGCCAGCGGATTGCGTATCTCGTGCGCAATCGACGCCGAGAGCCGGCCGAGCGTGGCCAAAGTGAGCTCCTCGGCACGCCGCGAAACCATTGAGGTGTCCTGCAGAAAAATCAGTGCCAGGCCATCGTTGCTGGACAGCCGGGTGAAGCGCGGCAGCACTTCCGGCGCATCGCTGGCCAGCGAAACCGCGGTGTTCTGGAACGCTTTGCGGTTGCGCCAATGCCATAGCCGGCGCGACAGTTCGGGTGCGATTTTTCCCAGATTGCGTTGTTCCGGCGCGGGTTTTCCGAGTACCAGCCAGGCCGCTTCGTTGATCACCCGCACATGGTTGGTTTCATCCACTACCAGTACCCCGGCACGCATGCGGCGGATGATCAGTTCGTTGATCAGCGCCAGACTGGCCAGATCCTCACCACGTTGCTGCGCGATGCGCTGCGAGCTGCGCATGTCGTTGCCGAGCAGGTAGGTGAGTACGGTGGCGGCGAGGTAGGTGATGGCCAGCATTACCGACTGCACTGCAATCGAGCCGTTTTGCTCCGCCATGGCAGCGAGCAATTGCGGCAGTGCTAGCGCCATCGCTGCCAGCAGCGCCAGGATCAAACCGGTGCGCAGGCTCAGAAACAGCGCGGCGGCGGCAATATTGATGATCAGCAGCAGGGAAACGCCCGTAGCGATGTCGGTGATGGCGTGCACGGCGATCACCGCAGCGGCGATATCCACGATCAGGCCGATTGCCGCTTGCTGGCGCAGCGACAGGCCGCCATTTGCGCGAGCGGCAAACCACAGCAGCAACGCGAGCGCGAGGTAACCGGCACCTGCGGTTTGCGCCAATGCTGGGCGGTCGGGTGCCGAAATGATGCCGGCAAGCGGGCTGAAGGCGAGAAATACCAGGAGTCCCGCTTCCAGCACGCGGTACATGGCAAACAATTGCAGCTCGCGGGTAAGCGATGCCGCAATCGGATCGGGCAGTGGCAGTATTGCGGCTGTGCGGGGGCTCACAGGCGACTCGGTCAGCGTGTTTGCGGGAAGTATAGGCCGACAAACGGCGCTTGCCTCATATTCCGGCCGTGCCCGCTTTGCGTTTGTCGCGTGGGGAGGTGAAAATAGCGGGCTCTCGCCGCGGTTGCCGCCACAATTGGTACCGATGCGCTTCGCGTTCGCTCCGTTTCGTGTGTCGGTGCTCGCCGGCACGCTCTTTCCGCCAAGCAAGGTGACACATGAACTTTCACGAATATCAAGCCAAAGAACTGTTCGCCCAATACGGCATCGCGGTGCCGCCGGGCCAGGTTGCGCGCTCCCCGGACGAGGCGGTGGCCGCAGCCAGGGCCATCGGCGGCAATCACTGGGTGGTCAAGGCGCAGATTCATGCCGGTGGCCGCGGCAAGGCCGGTGGCGTCAAGCTGGTGAAAACCCTGGATGACGTGCGCGCCGCAGCAGCGGCGATGCTCGGCACCCGCATGGCGACCTACCAGTCCGGTGGCCGCGCCCTGCCGATCGATTCGGTGCTGGTCACCGAGGCTGGCGATATTGCCAAAGAGCTGTATCTGTCGGTGCTGGTCGATCGTTCATCCAAGACCATCAGCTTCATTGCTTCGGCTGAGGGCGGGGTGGAAATCGAAAAGGTGGCGGCCGAGAATCCCGATGCCATCCATGTGGTGCAGGTCAACTACGTGCAGGGCTTGCAGCCGTTCCAGTGCCGCCAACTGGCGTTTGCCATGGGCCTCAACGCGCGGCAAGCCAATCAACTCAGCAAGATCATGCTCGGGCTGTACAAATTGTTCAACGACGCCGACCTGTCGCTGGTCGAACTCAACCCGTTGGCGATCATGACCTCGGGCGACCTGATGGCGCTCGATGGCAAGGTCAACTCCGACGACAACGCCGCATTTCGCCAGCCCAGGCTGGTGGCGATGCGCGATGTGGCGCAGGAGGATGAAACCGAGGTGCTGGCCAGCCAGCATGACCTGAACTACGTCACCATGGACGGCAATATCGGCTGCATGGTCAATGGTGCCGGGCTGGCGATGGCCACCATGGACGTGATCAAGCTCAACGGCGGCGAGCCGGCGAACTTTCTCGATGTTGGCGGCGGCGCCACCAAGGAGCGCGTCACCGAGGCGTTCAAGCTGATCCTGAGCTCGGACACGGTGAAGGCGATTTTTGTCAACATCTTCGGCGGTATCGTGCGTTGCGACATGATCGCCGAAGGCATCATTGCCGCGGTCAAGGATGTCGGTGTCACCATTCCGGTAGTGGTACGCCTTGAGGGCACCAACGTCGAGGCCGGCAAGGAACTGCTGCGCAACAGTGGGCTGGACATCATCGCCGCCGACGACATCACCGATGGTGCCATCAAAGCTGTCGCCGCTGCCGCCTGAACGCCATTCGCCGGAAGGAAAAATGGGAGAAAAATGGGGTCAGAGTCAACGACGTGTGTACAGCACGACTTTCGCTCCGGATACTGATCGAAATTTGACTCTGACCCCGTTTTTCGTTTTTCCAAGCGTCAACCACCAAGGATTCGAATCATATGTCCGTGTTAGTCAATAAAAATACCCAGGTTATCGTGCAGGGCTTCACCGGCCAGCAGGGCACCTTCCACGCCGAGCAGATGCTCGATTACGGCACCAAGGTGATGGGCGGCGTGACCCCCGGCAAGGGCGGCAGCACCCATATCGGTTTGCCAGTGTTCAACACCGTGCGCGATGCGGTGGATGAAACCGGCGCCGATGCGTCGGTGATATACGTGCCACCGCCGTTTGCGGCCGATGCCATCCTCGAAGCCGCCGATGCCGGTATCCGCGTGATTGTATGCATCACCGAAGGCATCCCGGTGCTCGACATGCTGCGCGTGAAGCACGTGCTGGCGCAGTATGAGGACACTTGGCTGATCGGCCCGAATTGCCCCGGCATCATCACCCCGGGCGAGTGCAAGATTGGCATCATGCCCGGCCACATCCACCAGCCGGGCAAGATCGGCATCGTCAGCCGCTCCGGCACGCTCACCTACGAAGCGGTCAAGCAGACCACCGATGTCGGCCTCGGCCAGAGTACCTGCATCGGCATTGGCGGCGATCCGATCCAGGGCATGAACTTCATCGACTGCCTGCAACTGTTCCAGAACGATCCGCAGACCGAAGGCATCATCATGGTTGGCGAGATCGGCGGTAGCGCCGAGGAAGAAGCGGCCGAGTTCATTGCGCAAAACGTGACCAAGCCGGTAGTTGGATTTATCGCTGGGGCGTCGGCGCCAGCCGGCAAGCGCATGGGCCATGCCGGTGCCATTGCCTCGGGTGGCAAAGGCACCGCCGCTGGCAAGTTCGAAGCATTGGAGAAGGCCGGTGTCACCACCGTGCGTTCGCCGGCCGATCTGGGCCGCGCGATCGCGGAGCGGATGAAGGCGCGCTGAGGGTATTCCGGCCGACCCCGCCAGGGAGCACAAGCCACTGAAGTCCGCAAATAACGCATAGGTCGCAAAGCGGCGGCGGTCGTGATGCAATTGCGCCACCCAGGCGGGGAATCCTGCGCTCGGTAGTGGCGCACCTAACGAACACGATGTCACAACAAACATCATTCGCGTCCTTTGCGGACCCTCGTTTTCTCCCGGTTTTCTCACGGCGACAACCATGTCAAAGCTTCGCGTCGCTCTGGCCCAGTGTGCATTTCGCGTCGGCGACGTTGCCGGCAACGCGCGGCTGATGGGTGATGGCATCGCCCATGCGCGCGACGAACTGGGCGCGGATCTGGTGCTGTTCCCGGAATTGAGCCTGTGCGGCTACCCACCCGAGGACCTGTTGCTGCGGCCCAGCTTCCTCGCCGCCTGCGAGGCGGCATTGGCCGATCTGGCCGCGCACACGCACGGCATCGTGGCGATAGTCGGCCACCCCTTGCCGGTGGAAGGGGCGCTGTACAACGCCTTGAGCGTGCTGCGCGAGGGTCGGATCGTGGCGAGTTATCGCAAGCAGGTGCTGCCCAATTACGCGGTGTTTGATGAGCACCGTTATTTTGCGTGCGGCGATACGCCGCTTGTGGTCGATGTCGCTGGGGTCGGTGTGGGTCTGCTGATCTGCGAGGACGTGTGGCACCCCGAGCCGGTGCGCGCCACCGCGGAACAGGGTGCGGCACTGCTGCTGGTAGCCAATGCCTCGCCGTTCGAGCGCGACAAGCATGCCGAGCGCGAGGCCATGATGCGTCAACGCGCCGCTGAATCCGGTTGTGCCATAGCCTATCTCAATCGGGTCGGTGGCCAGGATGAACTGGTGTTCGACGGCAGTTCGTTGCTGATTGCTGCTGACGGCACGCTGCAGCCACCGGCACGGGCGTTCGAAACGGCATGGTTGAGTGTCGATTTTGATGCCGATGCGCGCCGCTTCAGCCCGCGCCTGTGGCCCGCGGAAAATGAGCGCGATGTTTCCGCCCTTGCGTATCGCGCCATCGTCTGTGGCCTGCGTGATTACGTGCATCACAACGGCTTCAAGGATGTGCTGCTCGGGCTGTCCGGCGGTGTCGATTCGGCGCTGACCCTGGCGATGGCGGTGGATGCGCTTGGCGCGCCGCATGTCACTGCCGTGCGTCTGCCCTCGTGTTACACCGCCGATCTGAGCAACGATCTGGCGGCACAACAGGCGCAACGCCTGGGCGTACGCTTGCACACCTTGCCGATCAGCGCTGCTTTCGACGGTTTTCTCGATATCCTGGCGCCGCAGTTTGCCGATACATCAGCGGATGCAACCGAAGAAAACCTGCAATCGCGTTGCCGTGGTGCGTTGTTGATGGCGCTGGCCAACAAGTTCGGCGGCCTGTTGATCACCACCGGCAACAAGAGCGAGTACGCGGTGGGTTACGCCACCATCTACGGTGACATGTGCGGCGGTTACGCGCCGCTCAAGGACCTCTACAAGACCGAAGTCTATGCCCTGTGCCGCTACCGCAACGCGCAGGTGGGCGAGGGCGAAGTCGCGGTGATTCCGCAGGCGGTGATCGAGCGTCCGCCGTCGGCCGAGTTGCGTGAGAACCAGACCGATCAGGATTCGTTGCCGCCGTACGCGGTGCTGGACGCCATTTTGCGGGCTTGGGTCGATCAGGAACGCTCGCGCGCGGAGATTGTGGCGGCGGGTTTTGACCGCGACACGGTTGAACGCATCGTGCGCCTGGTGACGATCAGCGAATGGAAACGGCGACAGTCGGCGCCGGGGCCGAAAGTATCGCGCCGCGCATTTGGCCGCGAACGGCGCTATCCGATTTCCAACGCCTGGCAATAGGCACTGTTGGGCATGCACACAAGCGCGCTGGTGCAGCTTGCGCGCGCTGCAGTCCCCTGCGTTCACCCGCACACCGGTACAATGGTGGGATGCTCTCTTTACGAAATTTCGCGCTGCGGCGCGGCCCCAACCTGTTGTTGTCGGGCGTCGATATCACCATTTATGACGGCTGGCGTGTCGGCGTGATCGGCCGCAATGGCTGCGGTAAATCATCCTTGTTTGCCGCCATCCGTGGTGAACTCGATGCCGATGTCGGCGGCCTGGACCTGCCGGCAAAGATGCGCCTGGCCAGTGTCGCGCAGGAAACACCGTCCTTGCCCGATCCGGCGCTGGAGTTCGTGATTGGTGGCGACGCGGCACTGGCGGCAGCGATCAAGGCCGAAGCTGATGCCTGTGCGCGTGAGGATTGGCAAGCCGTTGCCGAGGCGCATCATCAGCTTGAGGCACTCAACGGCTACGATGCCGAGGCGCGTGCCGGGCGCTTGTTGCATGGCCTGGGTTTTCCGGCAGCAACCCACCGCCGCCCGGTGGCCGAGTTCTCGGGTGGTTGGCGAGTGCGGCTGAATCTGGCGCGTGCGTTGATGACGCCGAGCGACATGTTGCTGCTCGATGAACCGACCAATCACCTCGATCTGGATGCGGTGTTGTGGCTGGAGCAGTGGCTGCTCAAATACCCCGGCACCTTGCTGCTGATTTCGCACGATCGTGAGTTTCTCGATGGCATCAGCACGCACACACTGCACCTGCACGAGGGCCGCGCCAAGCTGTACACCGGCGATTACACCGCGTTCGAACGGCAGCGCGCCGAACACTTGCGCCAGCAACAGATCGCTTTCGAGAAGGAGCAGGCTGAGCGCGAGCACCTGCAGAAGTTCATCGATCGTTTTCGCGCCCAGGCCACCAAGGCCACCCAGGCGCAATCGCGGATCAAGCGGCTGGCCAAGCTGGCCGGCACCGAGGCGGTGCGCGCCGAGCGCGCATTGCATATCAATTTTCAGGTTCCCGCGCGACTGCCGTTCTCGCTGCTGCGCCTCAACGAGGTGGACGCGGGTTATCGCGCCAGCGCCCGCCATGACGACCCGGCCGAAGAGTTGCCCGATGCCCGCGACGGCGCGGCAGGTAGCGACGCGGTAATCTTGCATCAGGTCGGTTTTGGCTTGGATGCGGGCGATCGGGTTGGCCTGCTGGGCCCGAACGGTGCCGGCAAATCGACCCTGGTCAAGACGCTGGTCGGTGCGCTGGCGCCGTTGAGCGGCGAGCGCATGATCCACAACGACACCCGGATCGGCTATTTTGCGCAGCACACGGTGGAGAGTCTGGATGCCGGCCGCAGCCCGATCGATCATCTGCGCGATTTGGCGCCGGATGCCTCGACCCAGGACATGCGCAATTTTCTCGGCCGCTGGTACTTCGCCGGCGATCGCGCGTTCGAATCGGTTGATGGCTTTTCTGGCGGCGAGCGCGCGCGTTTGGCGCTGGCGCTGATCGCCTGGCGCAAGCCCAATGTGCTGCTGCTCGATGAGCCCACCAACCATCTCGATCTGGATATGCGCGAGGCCTTGGCCGAAGCACTGTCCGATTTTGACGGCGCCATTGTGCTGGTTTCGCATGATCGCCACCTGATCGGCCTGGTCTGTGACCGTTACATCCGGGTTGCCGATGGCTGTGTGGATGCCTTCGATGGCGACCTGGACGATTACGCCACTTGGCTGCGTTCGCGCAACAACCGGCCGATGGAAACGGAATCGAACAAACCGACGGCCAAAGCGGTGGCACCGGCAGCGAGGCCGGTCGACGACAAGGCCACGCGCCGGCAACGCAGCCGTTTGCAGCAGGTTGAGGCGCGTCTGGCGCAGATCGATGCCGGCAGCGCCGAGATCGCAACCCAACTGACCGACCCGGCGATCTACCGCGGCGACAGCGCGCAGGCGGCGCGGCTTGCGCAGCAGCAACGGCTGCTCTCGACAGAACGCGAAGCGTTGGAGGCGGAGTGGCTTGGTTTGTACGACGCCCTGGCGGCGAGTTGATAGCAAGCTTGAAGCGGCGGCGGTTTGCCCCCATTGTCTGTTCACCCGTGACTGAGACCTAATCGAACGATGCCTCTGTACGCATTTGCCTGCATCACCTGTGGCCACACCTTCGAGCGTTTGCAAAAGCTCGCTGATGCCGACCCGTCGATCTGCCCCGCCTGTTCGGCGGCCACGGTGCAGCGGCAACTGACGGCGCCGCAGTTTCGTTTGTCCGGCAGCGGCTGGTACGAGACCGACTTCAAGAAGGACGGCGAGACCCGGCGCAACCTCGCCGATACGGGCGATGGCGCGGGTCACCCTGCTGCCAAGCCCGACGGCAAAGGCGACAAAGGCGACGCATCGGCGGCCGCTGCAGCGCCGGTCAGCAAGCCGGAGTCAAAGCCGGCTTCAACACCGACAGCCAGCAGCAGCGACAGCGCCTGACCCGTTTGCTGGTTTGTGCTTGGCGGCCCATCAGCGCTCGCCGCACTGGCCCTAACCGCGGCGAGAGTGGCCGCGTGCAACGACGCCGCGACGATCGGGTTCGCCGCATGTTTAACACCGGTTTAATGCAAGGCGCCCTAAGATCGGCTGGCGGGGCGGTACCACCCGCGATGCGTGATATGCGACGCTCGACTCTCAGGTGTTCGGGGCTTCATGTTGGGGCCCAGGCTCGGTGATTTCCCCTTTGTTGCCGGGTTTGGGCCCGCGTTTTTTCGCCGGCATGACCACATAGCGCGCATATCTGTCTTGCTTGACCACTCCGGCGGTTGTTGCGCTCGTGTCAGTCGGGGCTGTTGCTCGGCCGCACGCTCGGATACAGTTGTGGGCGCTGTGGCATCACGGCATGGTCGTTGCCGGAGCGCAACGCAATTCCGCTTTTGGAGCGAAGCATAGATGCGAATCTTGGTGGTTGAGGACAATCGCGACATCGCCGCCAATCTTGGCGACTACCTTGAAGAACGCGGCCACACGGTCGATTTTGCGGCCGATGGAATCGCCGGCCTGCACTTGGCAGTGAGCAACCCTTTTGATGCAATCGTGCTGGATTTGAACCTTCCTGGCATGGATGGCCTGGAGGTTTGTCGCCGGCTTCGACGCGACGCGCACAAGCAGACGCCGGTGTTGATGCTCACCGCGCGCGATTCGCTCGATCAAAAACTCTCGGGGTTTGAATCGGGTGCCGATGATTATCTGATCAAGCCGTTCGCCTTGCAGGAAGTGGAGGCACGGCTGGCGGTGCTGGTGCGGCGCGGGCGCAAGGCGCAGCCACGCGTGTTGCAGGTCGCGGATCTGGAGTTCAACCTCGATACGCTGGAAGCCAAACGGCAAGGCAAGGCTGTGCCGCTCAACCCGACCGGCCTGAAGATTCTGCAAGCGCTGATGGAAGCATCACCGTCGGTAGTAACGCGGCAGGAACTGGAAACCTGTGTCTGGGGCGAGGAACTGCCCGATTCGGACAGCCTGCGTGTGCACATCCATGGACTGCGCGCGGTCGTCGACAAGCCGTTCGAAAAGCCGCTGATCCATACCCGCCATGGCATCGGTTACCGGATTGCCGACCCCGATGCAGTATCGGCGTAGGCTGCGCAGCCGCATCATTCTGAGCTTCGCGCTGCTTGGCACTGGGCTCACCGCGTCGTTCGCACTGGCGACGGTGTTTTTGCGCGCGCACCTGGAAAACCAGCTCATCGGCGAGGCGCTGGAAAACAATCTGGAGGGGTACGCCAGCTCGTTCTACCGCTCGCCGGATATCGAGGGGGTTCCGTTCGAGCAGATCGAGGGCCGCGTTTTCAGCAAACGCCGCTTCGGCAACGTGCCGTTGCAGTGGCGTGATCTGGACAGCGGTCTGCATGATCTGGTTGAGCGCGACCAAAGCGGCAAGCTGGTGGTTTACAAGCTGGCGGTGCGCAAGGATGCCGATTACTGGTTTTTCCTGAAATACGACACCAGCCAGACCAAGCGCAGCCAGCAACAACTGGTTTATGCGCTGGTCGGTGCGGTGCTGGCGTTCTCGTTGCTTTCGCTGTTGCTCGGCTACTGGTCGTCGCGACGGGTGATTCGACCGGTGGCGGAACTGGCGCGGCGGGTGCGTGCCTTCCGCGGCAGCGACAAGCCTGAGCCACTGGCACAGTGGTTTGCCGACGACGAGGTCGGTGAACTGGCTGCCGCGCTGGACGATTACGCCGCCCAGTTGACCCAGGTGGTGCGGCGTGACCGCGAGTTCAACGCCGATGTCAGCCACGAACTGCGCACGCCACTGGCGGTGATCCGTGGCGCCACCGAGTTGCTGATGGTCAGCCCGCAATTGACCGATAAAATGCGCGAGCGCCTGCAACGCGTCGAGCGTGCCGAGCAGCAATGCACGCATCTGATCAGCGCGCTGTTGATGCTGTCGCGCAATGAGCGCGGCAGCGGCCAGACCGATGTACGCAAACTTGCGGAGGTGCTGGTGGATGCCAATCGCCTGCAACTGGTTGGCAAGCCGGTTACCTTGCGGGTTACCGGTGATGAGGGCCATATCGTCAACGTGCCGGAAGCGGTTTTGTCGGTGGCGCTGGGCAACCTGCTGGGCAACGCCTGCAAGTACACCGCGCACGGCGAGGTGGTCGTCCACGTCGAAGCCGGGCGGGTGCGGATCGAGGATACCGGCCCCGGCCTCAGTGCCGAAGACGCCGCCAATCTGTTCGAACGCGGCTACCGTGGCAGCAGCGCTGGGGCCACCAAAGGCGCGGGCATCGGTCTGTCGATCGTGCGCCGTTTGTGCGATCTGTATCAGTGGCAGGTGCACGTAGAGCCGCGCAGCGATCGGGTCGGTGCGGTGGCGATACTGGATTTCACTACGGGCAAAGCCTCTGCCTCTTGGTAGCTTGGTTCACACGCAGCGGCCACCTGGCGCGCAGGCTGCGCCGTTGAGCGCTGCGTGTGCGTGTTTGCGCCAGGCTTCGCTCCGCCGCTGCACCGCTATTTGGCTCGCTGGTCGCCAACAGGGTGGGTCTGCAAGGGACGTTCACCGCTCGTGGGAGCGTGCCTGCGCACGCAGCCGATTCGCCAGATTGTGCGCCGTCAGGCCAGCTCCCACCGACGTGCTGGCTCGCACCGGCGGGCAACACAGTTGCGCCAAACAGTGGTCTTGGCGCAGCAGATCACGCCCAGATCAGGTTTGGGGCAGGCTCTGTGAGCAGCATGTGGGTACCCATCGGGGGTCACACCGCGACCTGCGAATACACCGCAACGAAGTGGCAACTGCTGCCAGCGAGCACGAACAGATGCCAGATCGCATGTGCGTAGGGGATGCGTCGGCTACTGTAGAACAGCGTGCCAAGGGTATAGGCAAGGCCGCCGGCAAGCAGCCAAAGCAGGCTTGCGGCCGACAGGGCGCGCATCATCGGCGCCGCCGCCAGCACGGCAATCCAGCCCATGCCGAGATAAAGCAAGGTGGAGGTGCGTTCAAAACGGCCGGTGTAGAACAATTTGAACACCACCCCGGCTACCGCCAGCGTCCAGATCACCGCAAACAGGCTCCAGCCCGTGGGGCCGCGCAGCGAAACCAGCATGAATGGCGTGTAGGTGGCGGCGATCAGCACATAAATGGCCGCGTGGTCGAGAATCTTCAGGCGTCGCTTGGTCGCCGTTTGCTTGCTGGCGTGGTAGGCGGTAGATGCGCTGTACAGCAGTACCAGTGCGCTACTGAACACGATCGCGCTGGCCAATTGCCAGCCATCGCCGCGCAGGGAGGCCAGCGCGACCAGAATCAGCCCGGCCGCCAGGCTGGCGGCGGCGCCCAGGCCGTGGGTGAGGGTGTTGGCGATTTCTTCGCGTGACAGGCTGCTGCGGTACATGCTCGGGTTCCACGGGCACAGGGGTATACCGTGCCGGGTTTTGCTGCACTGCGCAAGTAGGCTGGGGTGGTTACTGCGCGCAGCCCAAGTCGTTCAGCAGTGCCGCCAGAAAGCGCGCCGCTTCGCCGCCGGTGCAGGCGCGGTGATCGAAACTCAACGACAGCGGCAACCGGCGGTGTACTTCGATACCGCCGATGACGGCCACCACGTCGTGTGACAGCTTGCCAGCGCCGATGATCGCCACCGTCGGCGGCACCACCACCGGGGTGGCATAGCGGCCGGCAAACATGCCGAAGTTCGATAGCGAAATGGTGTAGCCGGATAGTTCGCTGGCAGCGATGGAGCGATCCGTGACCTGCGCACGCAGGCGCTGGATCGCGGTGCGCACACCGCTGGCATCGAGCATGTCGGCATTGCGCAACGCGGGCACGAACAGGCCATCGTCGGTATCCACCGCAATGCCGATATCGACATGCGGATGCTCGGTGCGCACCAGTTTGTCGCCATCGAACCAGGCATTGAGCGCAGGCACTGCCTTGCACGCCACGACGATGGCGCGCACCAAACGGGCGGTGATGTCCGGTTTGCCGACCCATGCGTGCAGGTCGGCGTCATCGCAAATCGTGGTCAATGCCACCTTGCTGTGGGCATCGGCCATCACCCGCGCCATGTTTCGGCGCACCCCTTTGAGTGGTTCGGGTTGGCCGCTGGCGCTCACGCCGGGCGGCAGGGTCCGCATCGGTCGGCCCGACGCCGAGGTCGCGGTGCGCGGACGCTCTTGCGTTTGCGCTGTGGCCACCGCCGCCACCGCGGTGCCGGCAGGAGTGGGGAGCCGTGGCGCTGTTCCAGCCGTCGCCGCATCCTTGACATCCTTGAGGGTGATCACGCCTTCGCTACCGCTGGCGGTGACCATTGCCAGATCGATATGCAGCTTCTTCGCCAGCGCGCGTACCGCCGGCATTGCCTTGATGCCACCGACCTGGCTGGCTTGTTCGGTATGGACCCGGTTGCTCGATTCCATCGCACCGACCACGGTGCCGGCATCAGCATCAGCATCAGATGGCGGGGCGGTAGCGGCGGCGGGCTCGGCGGGTGGCCCGTTGCGCGGTGCGGGCGCGGGGTCGCTGGTTGCCGACGCCGGTTTGCCGGCATGGTGATGGCCGGTGTCATGGCCTTCGGCACGCTGCGGTTTGCTGGCATCGAGCTCGAACTCGGCAAGCATGGCGCCGGTCGTGATGATGTCACCGGCGTTGCCGGCCAGCTTGAGCACTTTGCCCGATACCGGCGATGGCACATCCACGACGGCTTTGGCGGTTTCCATCGAAACCAGCGGCGCATCGAGGGCAATGCTGTCGCCCGGCTTGACCAGCCATTCGACGATGGTGGCATCGGGCAGGCCTTCACCGAGGTCGGGGAGGAAGAAGGTTTTGGTTTCGCTCATGGTGGGGGCTCTGATGATGTCGGGGCTCGGGGCGACAAGATTGCGAATCTCATGTAGGTCGGATCAAGCGCCGTCAGGCGCGGGTCTCATGTCGGTCGGATCTAGCGCCGCCAGGTGCGGGTCTCATGTCGGTCGGATCAAGCGCCGCCAGGCGCGGGTCCGACCTACGACTTGAACTTGGTTTGCGTTAGTTTGCGTCCTTCGCGGACATCCGCTCTGGCTGGTGCGTGGTTGCTGGCGCGTTTCCGAGCCCCAGCATTATCCCGCCGCCAGTGTGCGTTTTACCGCGGCCACGATTTTCTCGACACTCGGCAGGTACTTCATCTCCAATCGGAACAGCGGAATGGGCACATCGTAACCGGTGACGCGCTCAACCGGAGCGAGCAGGTCGTACATCGATTTTTCAGCCAGTTGCGCGGCGATTTCGGCGCCGAAGCCAGCGGTGCGCGCAGCTTCATGCACGATCACGCAACGGCCGGTTTTTTGCACCGATTCGTGGATGGTGTCGAAATCCAGTGGCTTGAGCGTGGCGACATCGATCACCTCGGCGCTGATGCCGTCGGCCGCCAGCGCATCGGCGGCTTCCAGGGTTTCCTTGACGTGTGCGCCCCAGGTCACCAGCGTGACATCGCTGCCGTCGCGCAGCACGAAGCAGACATCCAGCGGCAGCGCTTCGCCGTCATCGGGCACCAGCTCCTTGTATTGCCGATAGATGCGCTTGGGCTCCATGAAGATCACCGGGTCCGGATCGCGGATCGCCGCGAGCAACAGGCCATAGGCGCGCGCCGGTGAACTGGGCAACACCACGCGCAGTCCCGGCACGTTGGTGAACAGCGACTCGTTGGCTTCGCTGTGATGCTCAGGGGCGCGGATGCCGCCGCCCCAGGGCACACGCAACACCATCGGGCAACTGAGCCGGCCACGGGTGCGGGTGCGCAGACGCGCGGCGTGACAGATGATGTGATCGAGCATCGGGTAGACGAAACCATCGAACTGCACTTCGGCGATCGGCTTCATGCCCTGCGCCGCCAAACCGACGCTGAGGCCGGCGATGGTGGTTTCGTCGAGCGGGGTATCGAGCACGCGCTGATCGCCGAAGCGTTGTTGCAGGCCGGCGGTCGCGCGAAACACGCCACCATTGACGCCGACGTCTTCGCCGAGAATCAGAACATTCTTGTCATTGGCCATTTCCCAGGCCAATGCCTGGGTGATCGCCTCGATCAGGGTGATGGGAGTGGCTTGCTTGCTCATGGCTTGCGCGCCTCCCAGGCCAGAGCCTGTGCGCGCTGCGCCGCAACGTCGTGCGGCAACTCGGCGTAAAGATAATCAAACATCGACTCCAGCGGTTGCGTGCGGCTGGCAAGGTAGGCGTCCACTTCGGTGTCGATGCGTTTGCCGCACTCGATTTTCCACTCGGCTTCGCGTTCGTCGTCCCAGACTTTTTGGCCGACCAGCCAGGCGCGCAGGCGAATCAGCGGCTCGCGTTCCCATGCCGCCTTGACTTCCGCTTCGCCACGGTAGCGACGCGCATCATCAGCGGTGGTGTGGTCGCCAAGGCGGTAGGTGACCAGCTCGATCACGCTACCGCCGTTGCCGGCACGGGCGCGCGCCAGCGCTTCATCCATCGCCGCGCGCACCGCGATGATGTCGTTGCCATCGACCTGGATGCAGAACAAGCCGCCGGCGATGCCTTTTTGCGCCAACGTCTTGGCGCCGGTCTGCGCCGAGCGCGGCACCGAGATCGCCCATTGATTGTTGATGATGCACAACACGAATGGCAGGTTGTAGGCGCCCGCCGAGTTGATCGCGGCATAGGTGTCGGCCTTGGAACTGCCGCCATCGCCAACACAGGCAACGGCAACTCGCTTCTCGCCGCGCAGCTTGAAAGCCAGTGCGGCGCCGGCGGCATGCAGGCATTGCGTGCCGATCGGCACGCACCAGGCGAAATCTTGGCGCGGCACGGCAAAATCGCTGCCGCGCTCGTCGCCGCCCCAATACATCAGCACCTCGCGCGGCTGCACCCCACGCATGAACTGCGCGCCGTATTCGCGGTAACTGGGGGCAAACACATCTTCGGGGCGCATCGCCGAACCAATGCCGATATGCGCGGCTTCATGGCCAAGGCAGGAGGCGTAAGTGCCCAGCTTGCCGGTGCGTTGCAATGCCACCGATTTGCTGTCGAAGGTACGCACCAGCAGCATCTGTTTGTAAAGTTCAACCAGGTTTTTACTATCCTTGGCGAACCTCGGCATTGTCTTGTGCAGTGGCTTGCCATCGGGAGCGAGGTACTGCAGGTAATCAATCTCGAAACTGGCGACCGTTGTCATCATCAATCGCAATGCGGAGCGGAGTGCTATTGATAGCAGGCATGGGCCCTGCAAAGCAAGGCGCATTGCGGCATTGAGGCGCAAAGGGCGCGACCGAAGCCGCGCCCTTTGTGTTGTTGTTAGACGCTGATCGGTGTCGGCTCAACGGCCACGACGCACCACCAGCACGGCATTGACAGCGTGGTTGTTGTAGCCCACGGGGTCAGCGGTGGCGCTGTCGAAATCAGCCAGCACGCCGAGCAGGCCGACCCGCAAATCGGTGCGCGTGGCGAAGTTCAGTGCCAGCGTCTGGCTCTCGCCGGAGGCCATGAAGCCGATCCGGTGACAATCCACCGCCACCAGCGTGCTGCTGCCGATTGCGACCGGGGCGTCGCAGCTCCAGCCATCACCAGCAACGCTGTCAAGCTGGCCAATCCGGGTGTCAAAACGCAGTTGCAGATGCGGGTTGAGCGCCGGGTTGGGGCCAGTATTGCTCAGGGTTGCCGCAAACACGGCGTTGCTGCCGGCAAACACCAGCGGCGGGCGCGGGCCCTTGAGCCGGATGCCAAGGTCGGCACGGCGCGCGGTTGGCACCGCCAGATACGCCACCACCGGGTCGTGATCCGATACCCGCATCGGCACGCCGGCATCGCCGAAGTTATCGTTGCCAAAATCGGCATTGATGCGTGCGTGTTCGATGCGCACCGATGACGCTGAATCCAGCACTGCCTGATTGACCACGACGTGATCGAGCGTCTGCGCACTGCCATCGAATACGAACGAGTAACGGTCATCGACCGGCGCGGTGTTGGTCATGTTCAGCAGCGGCGGAAACACCGGGCTGTCGAGATGCGTCAGTACCTCATTCGCTGCCGCCTGCTGGCCAGTGATGATGCCCATCACATCGGCGAGACCATCGCTGAACTCGTAGGCGTTGAAATCGCCGAGCAGCACGATGCGTTCAGCGGGGTTGGCGGCTTGCCGCGCCTGCACCAGATCGGCCAGAAACAGCGCCTGCCGTGCGCGCTTGTCGCGCACCCGATCGCCGGCCGTCGGCCAGCCGTTGCTGCCCGCTGCCGCACTGTTGACGTCGTTCAACGAGCGCAGGTGGTTGGCGATCACGGTGAGGTCGTACTGGGCGCCGTTGGCGGCGTTCACGGTTGCCGACAGCCGCAGCGGCGGGCGATCGTTGAGGATCGAGGCAGAGCCGTTGGGATTGCTGATCACCGCGTCCTTGCCTTCCTGCACCACGGCGTTGACGTTGACCCGCGGCAGACCGGATGCCACTTCGGCGCTGCTCACCAGAAACCCGACATCGATGCCACCGACATCATTGCCCTCGGCCAGATAGGCCACGTAACGCGGGTTGCGTGCGCAGGTGCCAGGCACGTTGTCGTTGACCGCATTGGCGAGCGCGGTCAGCGCATCGATGCCTTCCACTTCCACTACGCCAAGGATGTCGGGCGTGTGCAGGAACTGGCACAGGGCATTGGCCGTCTTGCGCAGACGCGCCTGAAACGCAGCCGGGGTGAGCGTCGGCGAACTGCCGGTGTTGTTGGCGGCGCTGTCGTCGAAGAAGCGCAAAATGTTGAAGCTGGCGACGGTGATCTCGCCCGCGCCGGGCACGCTGACGGCGGTCGGGGTGGCGTTGTCGATCACGGTCGCATTCACGCCCGGATCGGGCAGCACGGTGTAGCGGGCGGTGCCGTAATCGAGCACGCCGACCAAGCCGCTGACGGTGGCGCCGGCATCGACCGAGATCAGGGTAACGCCGTCGCCGCGGCTGTCCACGCGCAGGATTTCCGGGTTGCCGTCATAGCGCGGCGGCATCAAGGTGGCGGGAATCGGCGCCACGTCGAGCACGCTGATGCCCGGTTCGCGGAACGGCCGCGCAACGCCAGCCGGCACGCCCAGAAACACGCCATTGCTGGTCGAGGTGGCCTGGCTTTCGTTGATGTTGCCCTGCACCGGGCCGGTAACGACCAGCTCCGGGACGATTACGCGCATGCCCTCGTAGCGTTCCAGGAAATCGGTGTCGCTGGCGGCGTTCAATACGCTGGCATCGATCACGATCGGCTCGGGCAACGGGTTGCCGGTGCTGAGCACGCTGGTGGTGGCGAAGGTCAGTTCGGTTACCGGCAACTGATTGACGTTCGAGGACGGGGTGAACTCGGCCACCGTGCCACGCACCTGCACGCGGTTGCCGACTTGCGCTTCTACCGGCGCGCCAGCGCTGGTGGTGAACACGAACACGCCTTGCGAGGTCAGCGGGTCGCTGTCTTCCTCGCCGGGTGCGCTTTGCACGAAGAAGCCGTTGAACTTGCGCAAGGTGACGATGCCTTCGACCGCAACCAACTCACCCAGCAACGGCGAGCGATTGCCCGCACCTTGCAATTCGTGAATGGCAACCACGGTCACCGGCGGCGGTGGCGGTGGCGGCGCCAGACAATCCTTGATCGGCGCAGTGCTGTTGCGCGGTGTCGGCGCGGTGATGCTGAAGTCGGCGTTGTTGTTGCGGCTGTTGCTGCAGCCATCTTCCTTGCGCACAGCGGCAGTGGTGTTGCTCAGATTGCCGGTGGGCGAGCCCAGCGCGCAGCTAGCGCTGGTGCCGTAGCCGATCAGATCGATCAGGCTGGCATCGGCGGAAGGACAGGCGCCGGACAGCGCGGTGGCGGAATTGACCAGCGCCACCTTGCCGGCACTGCCGCTCATGGCGATGGTGCCGATGCTGTCCGGCGTTGGCAGATCCACACTGCCGCCACTGCCGGCCGCGTGCTGGATCAGGAAGTAGCCGCCAGCGGCGATGCTGCCACTGAGGGCCGTGCGCTGCCAGGTCGAGCCGCCGGATGAAGCGTACTGCACACTCCAGCCGTTCAGGTCGACCGGGTCGCTGCCGTTGTTGAACAACTCGACAAAATCGTTGCGCAAGGTGGTGCCGGAATTGCCGCCGCCGCCGTAAACCTGACTGACCACGACATCGGCTTGTGCGGATATGGCAAAGAAGCTGAAGGCAACGAATGCCGCTGTGCGTAGCTGGTGTAGACGAATCATGAACTTCTCCCCGGCATGAAGCCGCTGGTTGCCCCGCAGCGGATAGTGGCTGTGATGCTCGCGATGTGAATCGGGTCACAGTTTTCCGCGTAGTCTAGGCCATGCGCAGCGACAGTTCCATGACAAAGGTGCCCATGGTGGCGTGTGTCGAAGTTGGCTAACATATTGATCGTGTTGGATACGGGTAAATGCGATGGGCAATGAGCACACGTTGCGCCCGCTGGAAGCGGGGATTACCCGCGATCTGCACGAGCGGATCAGCTACGGCGGTTACCTGAAGCTGGACACCCTGCTGGCGGCGCAGCAACCGCTCAGCGAACCGCTGCGTCACGATGAAATGCTGTTCATCATTCAACATCAGGTGGCCGAACTGTGGCTCAAGCTGATCGTGCATGAGTTGTGCGCCGCGATCACCCACTTGCAGGCCGATGATCTGGGCCCGATGCAGAAAAATCTGGCGCGCGTCAAACAGGTGCAGCGCCAGTTGTTCGAGCAATGGGCGGTGCTGGAAACCCTGACTCCGAGTGAATACCTCGCGTTTCGGCCGGCGTTGGGCGATGCCTCGGGGTTCCAGTCGCTGCAATACCGGTTGGTCGAGTTCATGCTCGGCAACAAGAACGCGCAGATGATCGAGGTGTTTGCTCATGATTCGGCAGCGCAGGCGCAATTGCGAGCCGTGCTCGAAGCCCCCAGCCTGTACGACGAGTTCTTGTTGCACCTGCATCGACAGGGGCACGCAATCCCGGCGCAGTGCGTCCGCCGTGACTTCGCGCAGCCACATGGTTTCACGCCGGCGCTGGTGCCGGTGCTGGCCGCGATCTACCGCGATCCACAGACGCACTGGCAGGCCTACCACCTGTGTGAGCTGCTGATCGATGTCGAAGCCAGTTTTCAGCTATGGCGTTTTCGCCACATGAAAACGGTGGAGCGCATCATCGGCCATCAACGCGGCACCGGTGGCAGTTCCGGCGTCGGATTTCTCAAGCAGGCGCTGGACTTGCGCTTCTTCCCGGAGTTGATTGCGCTGCGCAGTGAACTGCCCTGAGCGCGACGCGCTGGCGGCTGATGCCTGTGCCGGGTTTGACTCGCAGCCTCAGTGCGAGTAAACCTTGCCGACCTGTTGCGCACCATGAAGGCGCGGTTAACGCGTCCCGTCGCAACGTTCCGCAACCATCGATGCAGGGGAGATGCCGCATGAGTAGCGCCGCCGTCAACAATAACGCCTACATCCCACCGCCTGCCGGCGAGGTGATGGGGCATCCGCGTCAGCTCTGGATGCTGTTCATGACCGAGTTCTGGGAGCGCTTTGCGTTCTACGGCATGCGTTGGGCGCTGACCTTGTACATCGTTGCCCAGTTTTTCGACGGCGATGCCAGTGGCCAGGCCTATGCCAGCCGCACCTATGGCGCGTTTCTGGCGCTGGTCTACGCCACCGCCATCTTTGGTGGCTATGTCGCTGATCGGGTGATCGGTTACCAGCGTTCGATCCTGCTCGGCGCGGTGGTGTCGGCGGTCGGCTATTTCATGATCATGCTGCCCAATCAGGATATCTTCCTGCTCGGTCTGGCCACGATCATCGTCGGCAATGGCCTGTTCAAGCCCAATATCTCGACCATGGTCGGCCAGTTGTACGCGCCGGGCGATGGCCGACGCGATCGCGGCTTCACCATTTTCTACATGGGCATCAACGCCGGTGCGCTGGTGTCGCCACTGATTACCGGCTGGCTGGCCAGCGTGATCACCGATACTCCGATGCAACAAAACTACAAGGTGGTATTTGCCGCCACCGGCATCGGCATGGTCATCAGTACCCTGTGGTTCTGGTTCGGCCGCCGCGCGCTCGGCCCGATCGGCCGGCCACCCGTGGATCGCGATGGCCGCAAGTCGATGTCGCTGGTCACCATCGGCGCCGTTCTGGCCGTGCCGGTGGTGTATCTGCTGATGGCCAAGGCCGGCGCGACCATTCTGGCGTGGCTGCTGGCTGCATTGTTCATCGGTCTGGCGCTGATGCTGCTGATCGAGGCCCTGCGCGAAGGCAGCGTGGCGCGCGACAAGGTGGTCGCGATGCTGCTGCTGTTTACCTTCAACGTGCTGTTCTGGATGTTCTTCGAACAGGCCGGCAGCTCGTTCAACTTCCTCGCGCAGAATCTGGTCAATCGTGAGATGTTCGGGGGCTGGGTATTCCCGGTCGGCTGGTTCCAGTCGGTCAACCCGGCCTCGATCGTGATTCTGGCGCCGCTGGTGGCGGTGGCCTGGGGCTGGCTGGCCAAACGCAACATCGAACCCTCGATCCCGCGCAAGTTCGGCCTCGGCCTGTTGTTCAATGCGGCGGCGTTCGTGGTGCTGATCTTCGCGCTCAACTCGTTGGTCGGCAGCAATGGCCTGATTCCGTTCTGGCCGCTGGTGCTGGTGTACGTGATGCAGACCGTTGGCGAGCTGTGCCTGTCGCCGATCGGGCTGTCGATGGTGACCAAGCTGGCGCCATTGCGCTATGTCGGGCTGGCGATGGGCGGCTGGTTCTTGTCCACTGCGATCGGCAACAACCTCTCGGGCATCTTTGCCGGCCATGTCAGCGGCGAGACCGGCATGACCGTGCAATCGGCACTGGAAGGTTTCACCTTCAGCTTCTGGTTGCTTGCCGGCGCCGGCGTATTGCTGTTCCTGATCGCCCCACTGATCAACAAGCTGATGCACGGCGTGCGGTAGCGCCGGCGGCATGCGCCGCAACCGCCTGCCGGCAGGCCCGGGTGCGCCGCTCGGTGCGGCCGCCCGGGCGCATTCGCAGGAGGCGAGGCGGCACCCCGCGCCGGCTATAACGGGTGTCGCACCGCCATTTGCCCTGCATGGCGAACGATTCGCGTGCTCCCGCGCGCAGCGTTGTTGCCCGGCAGTGCGTGGTTTGCAGGTGCGTGAACGCGCGATGCGACGTGCCGGCGTCACCAGCTGCAACGTACATGCGGATAGCGGTGGGATTTTTCGTCAGCGGTAATCAGCGGGACGTTCAACTCGCACGCCAACGCTACGATCATCCGATCCGCCGGGTCTTTGTGGAACTCACCCGGCAAGTTCACCGATTGCGCCGCGACGCGAGCGGTGATCGGCACGATGGCAACGCCGTCGATGCTCTCGATCGCGCAGCCAGTCGTTCAGCTCCATCGCCAACGCCATGCGTCCGCGCTGTACCAGCGTGGCAAGCCCCCATGCGCTGATTGCCGACACCAATACCTGTGCGTTGCTGGTCAGCGAGTCCTCGATAAGCGCCTTCGCGGTTGCGGCCAAGCGCGCATCGCCACTGACCCACCGGGCCAAGGAGGGGTGTCGAGCACGATCAAATCAGTGCTTCCCAGTCGTCTTCCGCCACCGGTTCGAGTGGCGCGTCGTAGCGCAACACCGAGCCTTTGAGCTTGTCGCGCACATCGCTCGCGTTGCTCAGGTACTTGCGCACAATCAGGGTGCGATTGCCGTGATCGGTGACGATCACCGGTGCGTTCACCTGTGGAGCCCACCCGGTGGGCGCCTGTCGGGTTTCGCTGCACTCTGCGCATCGCTACGGACTCGGCTTTGTGCTCTGCGTTGCGCTCTTGGCGTCCCTTGCGAACCCATAAGGTGCTGTTGTTCAACGGGTAGCGCATCGCCGCGCGCGCCAATCAACACAAGCACGTTGCGGCCCTGAAAGGCTGAATAACTCGGCTCAGCCTGGATGCGTGGTGGCGTGGTGCGCCAAGGCGCGAGGCGGCACGCCATGCCGGCTATAATGGCTGCCCCGCCGCCGTTTGCCCTGCATGACGAACGATTCGCACCCTCCCGCGCGCAACGCGGCTGCCCAGCGATACCAGCAATCCATCCGCTTGTCGGTTGCGCCGATGATGGACTGGACCGACCGCCATTGTCGCGTCTTTCATCGCCTACTCGCGCCGCAGGCGCGTCTGTACACCGAGATGGTGCATGCGCAGGCGGTGTTGCACGGGGATCGTGAGCGTTTGCTCGGTTTTGCTGTCAGTGAACAGCCGCTGGCATTGCAGTTGGGTGGCAGTGAGCCGGAGTGCCTTGCGCAAGCGGCGCGGATCGGCGCCGACTGGGGCTATGACGAAATCAACCTCAATGTTGGCTGCCCGTCCGACCGCGTCCAGGCTGGGCGCTTTGGCGCCTGTCTGATGCGCGAGCCGGCGCTGGTGGCCGATTGCGTTGCTGCGATGACGGCTGCGGTATCGGTGCCGGTGAGCGTGAAATGTCGGCTGGGCGTGGACGATGCCGATGACTATGTGCCGTTCCGGGCATTTATCGATAGCGTGGCACAGGCCGGCTGCCGGGTGTTTGTGGTGCATGCCCGCAATGCCTGGCTCAAGGGGCTGTCGCCCAAGGAAAATCGCGAGGTGCCGCCACTGCGTTACGGGTGGGCGCACCGGATCAAGCGCGAGCGCCCCGATCTGACCATCGTGCTCAACGGTGGTCTGGACACGCTGGACAAGGTCGCCGACAACCTGCCGCGGGTGGACGGGGTGATGATTGGCCGTGCTGCCTATCACACGCCCTACGTATTGCATCAGATGCAGCAGTTGGTGTTTGCGCCGGGTCAGCCATTGCGTAATCGCGAGCACCTGCTGCGCGCATTTCGCCCGCATGTCGAACAGCAGCTCGCGGCCGGGGTTGCCCTCAAGTACATGGCCCGGCATGTGCTGGGGCTGTACAACGGGCAGCCCGGTGGCCGTCATTTTCGCCAGATACTGAGCCAGGGCTTCACCGAGCGCGCAGCTGGATGGGAGTTGATCGAGGCTGCCATTGCGGCAACCACACCATGCGACGCGGCGGCATGATCACCCGCGATGTTGCTGCATTTGTTGCATACGCTGGTTGCCTGCCGGCCGATTGGGTGGCCGTGCCGCGCGCGGTGTTTCTGGTTTCACCGGATGGCTTCGCACTGGCGCAGCAGTCAGCCAGTGACAATGTCTACATGCAGCCCGGCGGTGCGCTGGATGCCGAGCGCGCGCTCGCGCAACACCGCGGGTTGCAGCGCCGGATCGCGCAAACACTGCCGGCGATCGGCTTTCCCGGCGACCCGGCGACCCCCGATGCGGTATTCGTCAACAATGTGTTTGCCACGGCTGCCGGTCGCTTGTTGATTGCACCGATGCGCCACCCGGTGCGCCAGCGCGAGGCGGAGCGGCGTGATATCCCGGATTTTTTCGAGCAGCTGCTGGGTTATCAGGTGATCGATTTGCGCGGCGGCGCGGGCATTGCCGAATTGACCGGCTCGCTGGTTATCGATCGCGCGCGCGGGTTGGGTTTTTGCGGCTTGTCGTCGCGCTGCGACGCCAGCGGCGCCGCTGCCATGCACGCCGCGTTCGGGCTGCGCGCCACCTTGCTGTTCGATTTGGCAGCGGCCGAATACCACACCAATGTGCTGATGAGTATCCTCGCCGGGCGCGCCGTGGTGGTGTGTGCCGATGGCTTCGCCGACCCGGGCATTGCCTTGGCATTGTCGGCGCTGTACCCGCAGGCGATCAGCCTGGATGCCAGCGAGCGGCTGGGATTTGCCGGCAACTGTATTGCGTTGAGCACCGATAGCGTATGGATGAGCACGCGTGCGGCAGCGGCCTTGAGCACAGTCAGCCGGGCGGCTTTTTCGGCAGCGCAGTTCAGCGTGATTGCGGTACCCTTGGATGAACTGGAAAAGGCCGGCGGCAGCCTGCGCTGTTGCGTCGCCGAGATTTTTTAACAGCCTGTCGGGCTTGGTCGATGGTAGCGAGGGCAAGCCGGTTTGAGACCGATTTTCCGTTCTTTTGTGGCGAATGGCCGGGCCATTCAACGAAAAAGAGCGAAAAAATGTGACCAATCTCGGCTTTTCCGCAGTAGATCAGCGTCAGGTCTGACAGGTTGCTCGAGACTGGATTGCTTCGCTGCGCTCGCAATGACGAACAGCGGAGCAGGTTGCCCAGTTTAAGCGCTGATTCACCGCCCGGCAGCGACACTTGTGCGGGCGTCCACTTCGGATGCGGGAAGCACTGACATGATGATGACACGTGGCATGCTGTTGGTTTTGCTTGGTCTGCTGCTGGCCGCGTCAGCGGCTGCCCGCGACAAGCGCGATACGCAAACCGAGCAGAGCCGGCCACTGCGCGAGTCGGTGCGCGCCGTTGAACGCGACACCGGCGGCGAGGTTTTGCGTGCCGAACGGGTGGCGCAGGATGGCCGCGATGTCAATCGGATCAAGGTAATCACTCCGGAAGGGCGCGTGCGTGTGTATCGTGAGGATGCGCGCGGCGACAAGAAGGCCGGGCGCAAGGGCAAGGACAAGGACGACTGAGCACGGTGCTCGTCGTTGGGCTGCATCCAAGGAGATGAAGTGATGCGTATTTTGCTGGTTGAGGATGAAGCCCCGTTGCGCGAAACGCTGGCCGCACGGCTCAAGCGCGAGGGGTTTGCCGTGGATGCTGCGCAGGATGGCGAAGAAGGCCTGTATCTTGGCCGCGAGATGCCATTCGATGTTGCGATCATCGATCTGGGCCTGCCCAAACTGTCCGGTATGGATTTGCTGCGCGCGCTGCGCGCCGATGGCCGCAAGTATCCGGTGCTGATCCTGACCGCACGTTCCAGTTGGCAAGACAAGGTGGAAGGGCTAAAGGCCGGCGCCGATGACTATCTGGTCAAGCCGTTCCATGTCGAGGAATTGATGGCGCGGCTCAATGCGTTGCTGCGCCGCGCGGCAGGTTGGAGCAAGCCGACGCTGGAGTGTGGGCCGATCGTGCTCGATCTGGCGGCGCAGGCGGTGTCGGTTGCCGGCGTTGGCGTTGAGCTCACCAGTTACGAATACAAGGTTCTGGAGTACCTGATGCTGCATGCCGGTGAGTTGGTGTCCAAGGCCGACTTGACCGAGCACATCTATCAGCAGGATTTCGACCGCGACTCCAACGTGCTGGAGGTGTTCATCGGCCGCCTGCGCAAAAAACTCGACCCGGACACCCAGATCAAGCCGATCGAGACGGTACGCGGCCGCGGCTACCGCTTTGCCCTGCCGCGCAACGTCTAAGCCCGCGCGCTGCGGGCAGCGGGGCAAGTGCAATGCCTGATACCAAGCTGAGCCGGTTGTCGCTGCAAGGGCGGCAGTTGTTGGCGGCCAGCCTTGGCCTGATTGCCTTTCTCGGGCTTACCGGTTTTGCGCTGGACCGCGCGTTCACCGAAACCGCCGAGAATGCCCTGCGCGAGCGCCTGAAGAGCTATACCTACGCCTATTTTGGCGGCATGGATTTCTCCCGCGGCAAAGTGCTGTTGCCGCCCGAGGTCGCACCCGACCCGCGTTTCAACCGGCCCGGCAGTGGCCTTTATGCCGTCGCACGTGGTGACAACGAGCCGTGGCAATCGCAATCGGTACTGGGCCAGCCGTTGCCGCTGGATGCGCAGCTTGCGCCGGGCGTGCAGCGCTTCGACGGGCCACTCAAGATTAGCGACCGCGACGGTCGCAAGCTGAAGGTCTATCACTTCGCCATGGGTTTGATCTGGGATCAGGATGGCATTGGTGCGCACGATGATATTGCGCTCACGTTCCACGTGTTCGAGGACGCCGCGGTTCTTGATGACCAACTGGCGATTTTTCGGCGTGCGCTATGGGGTTATCTGGGCGCCGCTGCCCTGTTGCTGCTGTTGTTGCAGGTTGGCATCTCGCGCTGGAGCTTGCGTCCCTTGATGCGGGTAGCGCGTGACATGGCGCGGGTGAAAAACGGCGAGGTTGAGCGCTTGCCTGGCCAGCAGCCGCTCGAATTGCAGCCACTGACCGGCAGCATCAACGCCTTTATCGCCAGCGAGCGCGAGCACATGACGCGCTACCGCAACACGCTGGCGGATCTGGCGCACAGTCTGAAAACGCCGCTGGCGGTGATCCGCGCCCGGCTTGAAGCCGATGACGAGGACTTGCGGCAGACCGTTCATGCGCAAATCGATCGCATGAGTGAAATCGTCTCGTATCAGCTGGCCCGCGCCGCGCGCTCGGGGCACCGCCTCTATCACACCCCGGAACCGATTTCCGGGCACGCCGAAAGCCTGGTGCAGGGGCTGGAAAAGGTATACGCCGGGCGCGGCGTGCTGTGCGAGTTCGAACTGGACCCGGATGCCCGTTTTCAGGGCGAAGTGGGTGATCTTCTGGAAGTGCTCGGCAATTTGCTGGAAAACGCCTTCAAATGGGCACGGTCGCGGGTGTTGCTGAGCACACGGGTGGAAGCACGCGCCGGTTCGTCCGGCCGCCGCCTGTGCATTGCGGTGGAGGACGACGGGCCGGGCATCGCCGATGCCCAGATCGAGCGGGTTTTGCAGCGCGGCGTGCGTGGTGATGAACAGGTGCAAGGCCATGGCATCGGCCTGGCGATTGTGCAGGACATCGTGCGCAATTATGCGGGCGAGATGATGGTGGACCGCTCGCCGGAACTCGGCGGCGCCCGTTTCACCTTGCGTTTTCCGCTGTCGCGCTGAAGCTCAGCGGAACATGCCGGGCAGGAAACGATGCCAGCGCGTTGGCATGTGATAGGCGCGCTCGCAACGCGTGCAGTCGCCCTTCGCGCCGTTAGCTGGCTCCGTTTTCGCCTTGCCGGTGCCGCCGGCCGTCATGCTGGCGGATTGCGCCGGGTCGAGGCCCTGGTGCGTGGCATCGCTCTGCGTGTGGTGCAGTGGTGCCGTCGCGAGCAGGCTCAACAGCACCACAAGGGCAAGACGTTTCATCGGCGGCCGCCTTCGGATCACCCTTGCACAGATGCATGAACGGCGCGAAAGGTTGCATCGCGTGTGGCGATGGCAGGCTGCCAGCGGTCACGTTCGCTGCGTTGCAGCATGGCGAATCGCGCCGATTCCGGCAGACTCGGCAGACATGAACGCCCTGACTAGCCAACCTGTACTGTTTCCGGTGCGACGGATATCCACCCCGGCCCTGCGTCGGGCGCTGATTGCCGGCGCCCGCCGGGTGATCGCCGATCGCGATGTACTCAACCGAATCAACGTGTTTCCGGTCGCCGATGGCGATACCGGCAATAACATGGCATTCACTCTGGGCACGGTGCTCGCGGGCGCGTTGAGCCGCCGTGCGGTGCATGCCGGCGAGTTGTTGCGGCAGGTCGGCGCCGATGCCATCGATGGTGCGCGCGGCAATTCCGGTGCGATATTGGCGCAATTTCTGCAGGGCATGTCCGAGGCCGTGGCAGCCGTGCCGGTGCTCGATACCGCCAACCTGAGCCGTGCCGTGCGGCGCGGCGCCGATGCGGCGCGGGCGGCATTGAGTGAACCGCGCGAAGGCACCATTCTCAGTGTTATCCATGCGTTCGCCGAAGCCCTGCAGCATGGGCACGGCCAACGCGATATGGCTGGCTGGATTCATCATGCCTTGTTGCGGGCCCGTGAAGCGCTGGCCGAAACGCCAAAGCAATTGGCGGTTCTGCAAAAGGCCGGCGTGGTCGATGCCGGTGCCCAGGGTTTTGTCGATCTGATCGAGGGCGTGGTCGAGTTCATCCAGCAGCGGCGCGGTGCCGATGCATGGCCCAGTGCACTCGGTGTTGCCGACCTCGATGACCTGGCCGACGACGAAGCCGCGGTGGCGCATCGCGATGCCTGCGGCGACGCCGACCATCGCTGGTGCAGCGAATGTTTGATTCTGGCCGAATCGATCGATCGCGATGCGTTGCGCGCACAGGTGGCGGCGTTGGCGGCATCGAGCGTGGTGATTGCCGGTTCGCCGACCCGGGTGCGGGTGCACGCCCATGTCAGCGACCCACAGGCGCTGTTCGAGGTCTGTGCGTGTTTTGGCGTGATCGAGGCGTGCAAGGCCGATGACATGTACGCGCAGCAACGCGCGGTGGCCGCCGGCACCGCGGTTGCGATTGTCACCGACAGCGCGGCGGATTTGCCGCTGGCGCTGATCGAGCAATTGCATATTCATGTGGTACCGCTGCGCATCAATTTTGGCGATCGCGATTATCTCGACAAGGTGTCGCTCTCGCCAGCGGAGTTCTATCGCAAGTTGCGCAATGCCGATGTGTTGCCGCGCACCAGCCAGCCGCCGCCCGGCGATTTTCGCCGCCAGTTCGAGTTTTTGCTGGCACATCACCCCAGGCTGATCTATGTCGGCCTGTCGCGCGCGGTGTCCGGCACCCTGCAATCGGCCGAGTCGGCTGCGGCGCGTCTGGATGCCGACCGCACCACGGTGTTCGACACCGCCAACGCCGCCGGTGGGCAAGCGCTGCTGGCGATTGCCGCCGCCGAGCTTGCGCTGGCAGGCGCTGACACGCCCACCATCCTCGGTGCGCTGGAACGCCTGCGTCCGCTGACCCACACCTTTGCCCTGGCGCGTGATATCAGCCATGCCGTGCGCGGTGGCCGGGTGCCGGCCTGGGCCAAGCCGCTGGCGCAATGGCTGGGTCTGACCCCGATCGCGCAGGTCAGCGCTGCCGGCAAGTTGCGCGTGGTATCGGCACTGTTGGGCAGCCGGCGCGCACCCACGCGCTTCGCGCGTTATGTGGCCAAGCGGGTGGATCACAGCCAGCGCTGGCGGCTGGTCGTCGGCCATTGCGACAGCCCGGCGGACGGCGCCGCCCTGCGCGATGCGCTGGCGCGTCTACTCGATTGCGAATCGGCCTGGCTGGTCGAAACCGGGCCAGCGGTGGGTGCGCACGCCGGGCCCGGTGCGCTGGTGGTGTCGTTGCAGCCGTTTTCGACGCGTTGCTCATGACGCGCGCAACATCACTATCGCTTGCCGCATAATTCGCCGATGCTGATTTCCTTGTTACTGCTGGTGGGCGCGTATCTGCTCGGCTCGCTGTCGGGCAGCCTGCTGCTCGGGCGTTGGCGTGGCGTGGATGTGCGCCGCCATGGCAGTGGCAATGCGGGTGGCACCAATGCCTTGCGCACGCTGGGCTGGAAGTTCGCGCTCGGCGTGGTGCTGATCGATGTCGGCAAGGGTGCCGTGGCCACCTGGCTGGCACTGCGTTTCGCGCCGCCGGATGCACCAGTCGATGCGCTCGCACTGGCTTGGTCAGCGGCCCTGCTGGCAATTGCCGGCCATACCTGGCCGCTGTTCTACGGATTTCGCGGCGGCAAGGGCGCGGCAACCCTGCTCGGGGCACTGGCGGTGATCTGGCCGTGGTCACTGCCGTGGTTTCTCGGGGTCTGGCTGATCATTATCGGTGTCAGCGGCTATGTCGGCCTGGCAACGATACTGGCGACGCTCGGCTTGATCGTGGTTGCGGCACTGGCTGGCAATGCCATGCAATCGGGATTTGCAGTCGGTACCGCGGCGTTGATCGTTTACAACCATCGCGACAACATTCGCCGGCTGCTGGCCGGCAACGAAGCGCGCTTTGAACGCGCGCGGATTTTGCTGCGCCCGTTGCGGTCGCGCCGGTGAGCGATGAGCGGCGCCTGCTGCATCACCTCGGGCAAGGGCCATGCCGCGGACAGGTACTCGCTGCGGCGCTGGGACTAAGTCGCGCTGCGATCTGGAAGCGGATACAGGCATTGCGTGCCGCGGGCCTTGAGATCCACGCCGATCGACGCTGCGGTTATGCGTTGGCCACGCCGTTGGACCTGCTCGATGCAGCAACCATTCGCCGCATGCTGCCGCGCGCGCTTGATGCCGCATTGCCGGCGCTGGACGTGTGCTGGTCGCTCGACTCGACCCAGAGCGAGCTGTTGCGTCGCGTTGCCACGTGCCGTTTGCCGGCGGTGCTGTTGGCCGAACGGCAGAGCGCCGGGCGTGGTCGCCGTGGCCGCCCGTGGGTGTCGCCATTGGCGGCGCATCTGTATCTGTCGCTGGGCTGGCGCTTCGATCTGCCGCTGGCACGCCTGGCCGGGCTCAGCCTCGCCATCGGTGTGGCGGTGGTGGATGCCCTGCGCACGCTGGCGGTTGCCGGTGTCGGCCTGAAGTGGCCAAACGACGTGCTGGCCGATGGCTGCAAGCTTGCTGGCATCATGGTGGATGTCAGTGGTGAGCTGGGCGGGCCGGTGACCGCCGTGATCGGCATCGGCATCAACGTGCGCATGCCGGCGATGGCGGCGACCGCGATCGATCAGCCATGGTGCGATCTCGCCGGTTTGCTGGATGGCAAGCCACCGCCGCGCAACGCGCTGGCGGCGGCGGTAATTGCGCAGGTACTGCTCGCGTTGTCGCGTTTTGCCGAACACGGCTTGCCCGATATCATCGCGCGCTGGCCCGGCTACGACGTGCTGGCCGGGCAGGCGCTGCGGGTGGATGATGCGGGCGCGGTGTTTGCCGCACAGGTGCTGGGTCTGGCCGATGATGGTGGCTTGCGGGTGCGCACGGCGCAGGGCGAGCGGGTGCTGTATTCGGGCGAGGTGAGTGTGCGCGGGGCAGGGTAATGAGCTGGTTGTTCGATCTGGGCAATAGCCGCTTGAAATGGGCACGTCTCGCGAACGGGCGGTTGCTCGATCAGGGGGCTCTGGCGCATCAGGGTGGTGGCTTCGATCTGGCACTGGATCAGGTGCTGGCGGCGCTGCCGCGCGCCCAGGATGCGTATCTGTCGTCGGTGGCAACGGCGGATCTTGCCGCGCGCGTGCGCGCGCTGTGCGCGCGGCACGGAGTGCCGTGTCGGGATGTTCGTCCCAGCGCCGCATTCGCCGGAGTGCACGTCGCTTACCCGCAGCCCGAACAGTTGGGCGCAGATCGCTTTCTCGCGCTGCTTGCGGCGCACGCACGCGGCCCCGGCCCGTGGCTGATTGTCAGCCTGGGCACCGCAGTAACCGTGGATGCGCTGGGCCAGGATGGCAGACATCTGGGCGGGGTGATTGCACCCACCCCGACACTGATGCGTGCAGCGTTGGCGGCACGGGTGCCGCACCTTGTTGAAGACGGTGGCGAGGCAATGGTGTTTGCCAGCAACACCCGTGACGCGCTGGCAGGCGGCGCCCTGGGGGCCACACTGGGCTTGATTGAACGCTGCCACGCCAAGGCCGCGGCGGTATTCGGCTGCGCGCCGGCGCTGTTGCTGGGCGGCGGCGGTGCCGCTGACATCGGGTCGGAGCTGGATCTGGATTACCAGCTCGCGCCGGATCTGGTGCTCGAAGGACTGGCGGTGTGGGCGAAGCATGGCTCGGGTTAGACTCACAGCATGATATCGCGCGCACTGGTAGCCATTTTGCTGATGATGAATCTGGGGGTAGCCGCCTGGGCGTTGTGGGGCCCGGCGCCTGATCCGGCACGCGCACGTGACGCTGCGATTTCCGCAATACCGCGGTTGCGTTTGCTGGCCGAAGCGGAGCCGGTTGCCGCGCCGCTGCCGGCAGCGGCCGAGATCGGCAATGCCCAGCTTGTCGCCAGCGATGCTGTGGTCACCGGGTCGGTGCCTGCACTTGCGTCGCCGCCCGCGCACGAACCTGATGTCGCGGCCGATCACGCTGCGGCCGGCGCCGCGGGTGCGGTGGCTGATGCAGGGCCGGGCGCGGCCGTGGTCACCGGGGCGGCGCCTGCGCTTGCGTCGCCGCCCGCGCACGAACCTGATGTCGCGGCCGATCACGCTGTGGCCGGCGCCGCGGGTGCGGTGGCTGATGCAGGGCCGGGGACGGCCGTGGTCACCGATGGCGAACCGCCGGCGCCCGATGTGACGTACCACTGCTTCAGCATTGGGCCGTTCGTGGCGATCGACGATCTGCGGCGAACCAGCGCATTGATCGAAAACGCCGTGCAGCGGCAGCAAGTGCGGGAAGTGCGCAGCAGCGAAGTGCGCGGCTACCGGGTGTATCTGGCGGCGTTCGCGAGCCGGCAAGAGGCGATGGACGCGGCGCGCATGCTACAGGAAAAAGGCTTGCGCGATTATTACGTGGTTACCGCCGGTGAACAGGAGAATACGGTTTCGCTGGGCCTGTTCCGCGATCTTTCCAACGCCGAAGCGCGTCGTGAGATGGTGCGCGGCTTTGGCTTCGAACCGCGTTTGGAACCGCGGCAGCAGGAACTGACCCGGTGGTGGCTTGACATCGCCGTGGCGGTGGACGACACGGCGTGGCGGCAGCAGGCGACGCGCTATCCGGGAACCCGTATCGAAAATCTTGCTTGCCAGTAATGGCGTCGTCGCGTGTTGCAACCGGTGGCGTTGGCGTTGCGCATTCCTTGCTGTCATCGGCACTGATAGAATGAGCGCCGCGCCGGCATAGCTCAGTTGGTAGAGCAACCGCCTTGTAAGCGGTAGGTCCCCAGTTCGAATCCGGGTGCCGGCACCACAAGACCAATCAGCGCATCTGACGCCATCCATAAAACCCCCTGAACCCCGCATCCCAGCGGGGTTTTGCGTTTCATGGCGTCCGTTAGTGTCCGCTTGTATCCGGGGGCATGTGGTGGCAAATTTGAGGGCACAAGCGCATATGCCACCGCTTCGGTGCTTGAATATGCCCCCAAACTGAGCCGCTGCCATGTTGACCGATACCGCTGCCCGCAAGGCCAAGCCAAAGGCCAAGCCGTACAAGCTGACCGATGCCGCCGCGCTGTACCTGGAAGTGATGCCGAGCGGGGCGAAGTATTGGCGGATGAAGTACCGTCATGCAGGCAAGGAAAAGCGTTTGGCGTGGCCCGTGCGCAAGTCGCGGGCAGCGGTCACCATGCGGGCAAGGTGGGTGATCTGCTGCGCGCCATTGACGGCTATCAGGGCCAGTTCGCCACCTGCTGCGCGCTCAAGCTGGCGCCGCTGGTGTTTGTGCGCCCGGACGAATTGCGCCGTGCCGAGTGGGCAGAGCTCGACCTTGACGGCGCTGAATGGCGGATACCGGCGCACAAGATGAAGATGCGGGAAGTGCATACCGTGCCGCTGGCGAACCGATGAGCGAAAACACGATCAATGCGGCACTGCGCCGGCTCGGCTTCGACAAGGAAACCATGACCGGCCACGGCTTCCGGGCGATGGCGTCAACGCGCCTGAATGAACTGGGTTGGGCGCCGGACGTGATCGAACGCCAGCTTGCGCACGCCGAACGCAACAAGGTACGCGCCGCTTACAACCGCGCGCAGTACATGGCGGAACGCCGCAAGATGATGGTGGCATGGGCTGACTACCTGGACACCCTGCGCGATGGTGCGGCGAACGTGGTGCCGCTGCGCGGCAAGCGCGCGGTGTCTGCGGCCTGATCGCTGATGCGTCAATCCGGCCGGCGGCCGCTGTTGAGGATGCCCGACAGCCCGGCCAGCACGTGCAAGCAGCATACGCCGATCCATAACGCCAGCAACAGCAGCGCGCCCGCTGCGATGTCGATCGCGATGGCGAACAGCAGGGCCGCGAGCACGCCCATGCCGGCGAACAGCGCCCACCCGAAGGCGGCGAGGCCGGGCCCGAACACCACGGCGAGAATGAAGCGATCCATGCCGGCGAGGTTGCGCCGCCGCTGGCCTGTGGTCAAGCCTGGCGACGGCTTCACGCTGCCAAGCCGCGCAGCGCCTCCGGTGTGCGCAGGGCGATTTGCAGCAGTGTGCGCGCGGCACCCGAGGGGTGCTTGCGTCCCTGCTCCCAGCTTTGCAGCGTGCGCACCGACACCCCCAACAGGGCGGCGAACTGCGCCTGCGACAGCCCGGCCTTGGTACGGGCTTCGACCACGGGCGAATACACCACCCGTCCCTCGCCGCGCTGCATCTGCTGAACCGACTCCAGCAGTTCGGCGCCAATGTCGCGCTTGGCATCGCGCTTCAGCAGTTCTTGCTCGGTCTTCGGCATATCAAAGCTCCTTCACGATCCGGCGCAGGATGTCGGCGGAAATGTTGTCCTGCGCGCTCTTGGCGTAGATCACCAGCAGCACGATGCTGCCCTGCGCCAGCCGGTTGAAATAGATCACCCGCACCCCGCCTTGCTTGCCCATGCCGGCGCGCGACCAGCGCATCTTGCGGCAACCGCCGGACTGCGGGATCACGTCCCCCGCCTCCGGGTTGGCAGCCAAGTACGCCGCGAACTCGGTGCGTTCATCATCCGTCCACTAGTCGGGCCAAAGCTTGGCGAAAAGCGGCGTCTCGATCACCGTGAGCATGGGCGAACCCTACTACTAGGTAGTATATCCGTCAACGCCTCAACGCCGCACGCGGCGCGCGGTGCGCTGGGACCTGTTGGGTATCGCCATCCCACCCGCTTGACGTTGCTGCATGGCCTGACATACGGTGCGCATCGCTGCCGTTCATCGGGCTGTCGGGGCTGTCGATCCGATTCCATCCGATTCCGACGGCGGGCAAGCGCCGCCTATTTGGTGGCATATTTGGTGGCACTTTTCGGATTTGTTCGGAGCGCTGCCTCTTGTAAACAAGCACTTGGACCGACTATTCGAATCCGGGTTCCGCACCAAACCGCAGAGGACACGGTCATGATTTTTCGCGCGCTTCTCGTTGTTATCGCCGCATTGCTGGTGGCGTTGGTGGTCAACGCCGGTGAGCCGGTGGCGCCGCGGCAGTTGGCCAGCCAGTTGACTATCGCCAATCCGCCGTTGGTGCTCGATGTGCGCAGCCAGGCTGAGTTCGATGCCGGCCACGTGCCGGGTGCGGTGCTGATTCCGCACGACCAACTGGCCGAGCGTCTTGACGAAGTGCCCGCCGACCGCGATGTCGTGGTGTATTGCCACAGCGGCAGGCGCGCAACCCTGGCCGAGCGGGTGCTGGTCGAAAACGGCCGCACAGTGAGTCAACTCGACGGCAGTTGGATCGGTTGGCAGGCAGCGGGTTTGCCGGTTGAAGGGTCGGAGCCTCGGCCGTGACGGCACGCACCGTTGCCTTGATCGGTGCGCCGACTGATATCGGTGCCGGGCATCGTGGTGCGTCGATGGGGCCTGAGGCGTTGCGCGTCGCTGGTATCGAGGCGGCCCTGGTGAGCCGGGGATGCAGCGTGCTCGACACCGGCAACATCAGTGGTCCGTTGAATCCGTGGCAGCCGCCGAGCAATGGCTATCGCCATCTGCCGGAAGTGGTGGCATGGAACCAAGCGTTGATGCACGCGGTCTACGCGCAGCTTGCCGCGGATCGCCTGCCGGTGGTGCTCGGTGGCGATCATTGCCTGGCAATCGGCAGCATCAGCGCGGTCGCGCGCTGGTGCCGCGAACGTGGCAAGAGCCTGCGCGTGCTGTGGCTCGATGCCCATGCCGATTTCAACACCAGCACGCTGACACCGTCCGGCAATATCCATGGCATGCCGGTGGCCTGTCTGTGCGGTAATGGGCCCGACGAGTTGGTGAATATCGGCGGCAGTGTGCCGGCGGTGCATCCATCGGTGTTCCGGCAAATCGGCATTCGTTCGGTCGATGCCGGCGAAAAACGGCTGGTGCACGATGTCGATCTCGACATTTACGACATGCGCTACATCGATGAGTTCGGCATGCGCCAGGCGATGATGCAGGCGCTCGATGGCATTGATGACGACACCCATCTGCATGTCAGCTTCGATGTCGATTTTCTCGACCCGGCAATCGCGCCCGGTGTGGGTACCACGGTAAAGGGCGGGCCGAATTACCGCGAAGCGCAATTGGTGATGGAGTTGCTGGCCGACACCGGCTTGCTGGCATCGCTCGACATCATGGAGCTCAATCCGGCATTCGATAAGCGCAACCGCACCGCGATACTGGCGGTGGATCTGGTTGAAAGCCTGTTCGGCAAATCCACACTGATGCGGCGGCGCGGCGCCGGCTGAGCGGGCCGGTAGCCCGGAGTGAGGCCGCACGGCCGAAACCCGGGGTCGGGTGGCGATGGTGTTGCGCAAACCCGGGTTGCGCGCCGCGCGCGAAACCGGGCTACAAGGGCGCGGGCTCTGCGGCTCGCAACACGCCGATGCGTTCACCCACCTGCACCGCCTGATCGCTGCCCAGCGTGTCCAGCGCCACCGTGTTGGCGGGCCACAACACGATCACGGTGGAGCCGTAATTGAAGCGGGCCATCTCGGCGAAACGGGCCAGTGTGATGCCTTTGCCGCGCCAGTCGCGTGGCCGTGGGTGGCTTGCATACGGCGGGATTTCCTCGCCGCCCCATACCGTTTCCACGCCCGATACCAGCATCGCACCGACCATCACCACGCATAGCGGCCCGTGCGTGGTGTCGAAGTGGCACACCAGGCGTTCATTGCGCGCGAATAAACGCGGTATCGCGCGCACCGCCCACGGCGCCACGCTGAACAGGCGGCCCGGGATATGCAGGGTTTCGCGCAAGGTGCCGGCCATCGGCAGATGCACGCGGTGGTAGTCGCGCGGCGACAGATAGATGTTGACGAAATCACCCTCGCCATAAACGGCCGCAGCGTTGTCGTCGCCCAGCAATTCGGCGGCGCTGAACCACTGCCCCTTGGCCTGCACAATGCGCCCGGATTGAATGCGTCCGGCCTGGCTGATTTTGCCGTCGGCCGGGCTCAGCACGACGAGCGGGTTGCTGTCGGCGTGGCGTGCGCCATGTTTGAGTGCGCGGGTGAAAAACGCGTTGAAGTGTGGGTAATGCTCGGGATCAGGGTGCTCCGCCTCGGCCAGATCGACATCGAATCGACGCACCACCGCGTTGATCAGCGCGCGCTTGAAAGGCCGCCAACGCCAGCGCGCCACCGCATAAGCCAGGCGCGACACCAGCCGGTGCGGCAACAGGTATTGCAAGGCAACCGACGGCTTCATGGCGTTTGCTGCACGATGGCGATCAGGTCCTTGGCGATCGCGGCCGGTGGATGCGGTGGGCGGATCAGGCCGGCGAACCGGCCGTGCGGGTCGAGCAGGGTGATGTGTGCCGAGTGATCGATGCTGTAGTTGGCCGGGTCCTCACCTGCGGCAGCGGGGACTTTCATGAACACCATACCCAGACTGCGGGCAAACGCTTCCAGCGCCGGCAGATCGCCGGTGACCCCGATCGCATCGGGGCTGAAAAAGCGGGCGTATTCCTGGGTGCGGTCGGGGCTATCGCGCTCGGGATCGGCCGATACGAAGAGAATACGCGGGCGCTGCGCTTCAGGCAGGCTTGTCGCCCAGAGTTTCGCGGCACTGCCCAAATCGGACAGTGTGGTCGGGCAGACGTCCGGGCAGTGAGTAAAACCGACAAATACCAGCGTCCAGCGGCCCTTGATCTCGTTGAACGTGAACGGTTCACCACCGGCGCCGATCAACGCGAAGGCCGGAATGGCACGCGGTGTTGGCAGCAGCGTGGTGATGCTGACGACCGGGAGCGGATTGCCCTTGCTGTACAGCAAGGGTTGCGCCGCCCACAGGCCGAGGGCGGCGGCCAGCGCAGCAATCAGGATCAGCAGGGTGGGGCGGCTGATGAAGCCGTGTTCTGAATTTCGGATCATGATGCGAATTATAGCCTTGCGCCCGGTATACTTTCCGGTTTATGCCGGGTTTGTGTTGATGCGCGACCAGCTCACGACGATTATCGACTTCATCCGTTACGGTGCCAGCCGTTTTGCCGGTGCCGGGCTGAGCTTTGGGCACAGCTACGACAATGCGCTGGATGAAGCCACGCAACTGGTGTTGCATGCCCTGCATCTGCCGCACGACTTGAGCCCGGCCTACGGTCAGGCGCGCTTGTTGGCCGACGAAAAGGCTGCGGTGCTGACGCTGTTCGAGCGCCGCATCAATGAACGTATTCCGGCCTGTTATCTCACTGGCGAGGCCTGGTTCGCCGGGCTGAGTTTCAAGAGCGACCCACGTGCGCTGGTGCCGCGCTCACCGATCGCCGAGCTGATCGAGGCCGGCTTCGAGCCGTGGCTCGGCGAGCGTGAGGTGCATCGGGTGCTGGACCTGTGTACCGGTTCAGGGTGTATCGCGCTGGCGATGGCGCATTATCGGCCGGATTGGGACGTGGACGGTATCGACCTGAGTGTTACGGCGCTGGCGCTGGCCGAAGAAAACCGCGAGCGCTTTGCCGTGCACAACTGCCGCCTGCTGCACTCGGATCTGTTCGCGGCGGTGGCGGGCGAGGTTTACGATCTGATCGTCAGCAATCCGCCCTATGTCACCCACGCACAAACCGATGCCTTGCCGGCGGAATACGCGCATGAGCCGGAGCTGGGTTTGCGCGCCGGTGATGACGGCCTCGATCTGGCACTGAAGATACTGCGCGACGCGCCGGCGCATCTGAGCGACAACGGGCTGCTGATTTGCGAAGTGGGCGAGAGCGAGCAGGCGCTGGTGGCATTGCTGCCGGAGCTGCCGTTCGCGTGGGTCGAGTTCCGGGTGGGCCAGATGGGTGTGTTCGTGATCGAACGCGATGATCTGGTGCATCATCATGAACGAATCAAGGCGTTGGCGGATGCGCGTTGACGTGTGGCCGGGCGCGGCGTTGTCGCCCGGAGTAGCGCGCAGCGCGTATTCCGGGAGTGGGTTCGGGCGTTGGCCCGGTCCCGGATTTCGGCCTGCGGCCTAATCCAGGCTACGCCTTTCCTCGCAATGACGACCCGTTCAGCGTTTCACGCCAACGATGGATAACGTATGTCAAGCAACACATTCGGGAAATTGCTGAGCGTCACCACCTTTGGCGAAAGCCACGGGCCGGCGATTGGCTGCGTGGTGGATGGCTGCCCGCCGGGGCTTGCACTGAGCGCGGAGCTGTTTGCCAGCGATCTGGCGCGCCGTGCCACCGGCAAATCGCGGCATGTATCGCAACGCCACGAGGCCGATGCCGTGGAAATACTGTCCGGAGTCTACGAGGGCCTCACCACCGGCACCCCGATTGCGTTGCTGATCCGCAACACCGACGCGCGCAGCAAGGATTACGTCGCCATCGCGCAGCAATTCCGGCCCGGTCACGCCGATTACACCTACTGGCAGAAATACGGCATCCGCGATCCGCGTGGCGGTGGCCGCAGTTCGGCACGTGAGACCACGATGCGCGTTGCCGCTGGTGTCATCGCCAAACGCTGGCTGGCGCAGCAGTACGGCATTCAGGTGCGTGCCCGCATGGCCGCGGTTGGCACCTTGCAGCCAGCGGCCGTCGATTGGGCGGTGGTTGAAGACAATGGCCTGTTCTGGCCGGATGCCGCGCAGGTGTCGGAGCTGGAAAAATATCTCGATGCGCTGCGCAAGTCCGGCGATTCGGTCGGCGCACGGGTGGATGTGCAGGCGATCGCGGTGCCGCCGGGCTGGGGCGAACCGATCTATGGCAAACTCGACGCCGAAGTGGCGGCGGCGATGATGTCGATCAATGCCGTCAAGGGCGTGGAAATTGGCGACGGCTTTGCCAGCGTGGCGCAGCACGGCAGCGAGCATCGTGACGAAATGCTGCCGCAAGGGTTTTTGAGCAACCATGCCGGCGGTATTCTCGGTGGCATTTCCAGTGGCCAGAGCGTGTGCTGCTCGGTGGCTTTCAAGCCCACGTCCAGCCTGCGCCTGCCGGCACGTGGTATCGATCTTGATGGTGCGCCGGTTGCCGTGGTCACCACCGGCCGGCACGACCCGTGTGTCGGCTTGCGTGCGCCGCCGATCTGCGAGGCGATGATGGCGCTGGTGTTGATGGATCAAGCGCTGCGTCACCGCGCCCAGTGCGCCGATGTTGGCGCGGTATCGCCGCGCATAGCCGCTGCCGCAGCGGCCAACCTGAACGATGCGCACCACGAAGGAAGCAAGTAATGAGCAAGCTTTACACAGTCGCCATTGTCGGCGCCACCGGCACGGTCGGCGAAACCATGCTGTCGATTCTGGCCGAGCGCTCGTTTCCGGTCGGAAAACTGATCGCATTGGCGAGCGAGCGCTCGGTGGGCGACACCGTCAGCTTCGGCGCGCGCAAGGTGGACGTGCGCGATCTGGCCACGTTCGACCCAAGCGGAGTGGACATTGCGCTGTTTTCGGCGGGTGCTGGCGTTTCGCTGGAATACGCACCGAAGTTTGTCGCCGCCGGTGCGGTGGTGATCGACAACAGTTCGGCGTTTCGTTATGACGATGACGTGCCGCTGGTGGTGGCCGAGGTCAACCCCGAGGCCATGGCCAATCGTCCGCGCGGCATCATCGCCAACCCGAACTGCTCAACCATGCAATTGCTGGTGGCGCTGGCGCCGATCCATCGCGCGGTCGGTATCGAGCGCATCAATGTCGCCACCTATCAGTCGGTGTCCGGCGCCGGCCGCTTGGCGATGGAGGAACTGGGCAAGCAGACCGCCGCCATGCTCAGTTTTCAGAACGTCGAGAGCAAAAAGTTTCCGCTGCAGATCGCATTCAACCTGATTCCGCACATTGACGAGTTTCAGGACAACGGCTACACCAAGGAAGAGATGAAGGTGGTCTGGGAGACGCACAAGATTCTTGGCGATTCCAGTATTCGGGTCAATGCCACCGCCGTGCGGGTGCCGGTATTCTATGGCCATTCCGAGGTCGTCAACATCGAAACCCGTGCGCCGATCAGCGCCGCGCAGGCGCGAGCACTGCTGGAAGAGGCGCCAGGCGTGATCGTGGTGGACGAGCCGGTAGCCGGCGGTTACCCGACGCCGGTCAGCCATGCCGCCGGCACCGATGCGGTCTACGTGGGGCGGATTCGCGCGGATTTGTCGCACCCGCGCGGATTGAACCTTTGGGTGGTCTCGGACAATATTCGCAAAGGCGCGGCGCTCAATGCGGTTCAGTTGGCCGAGCATCTGGTTCGTGAACGTTCCTGAACGTATAGTGTTGTCGTGTGGCGGGATGGCATTGACTCACGGCGAGGCACGGTTGTGCCGCGTGGCAGATTGATGAAGGGACGGTGCACGCCCACCATGGGCGACACCAGTGGTTACCGGGGAGAATGCAGGTGAAGCAAACGAAGCTGCAACTGTCGCTGGCGGTATCTCTGGCTCTGGCCAGCGGGCCCTTGCTGGCATTGGGTCTGGGCCAGATCGAGGTCAAGTCGCGCTTGAGCCAACCGTTGTTGGCGGAAATCCCGATCGCCAGCTCGAATCCGGGGGAATTGGACTCGTTGTCGGTGGCACTGGCATCGCCCGAGGCGTTTGCGCGGGTTGGGCTGGACCGGCCCTTGTTCCTGGCCGCCAATCTCGAGTTCAGTGTCGGTCGCAATGAACGCGGCGAAAACGTGATTCGCGTGTCCACCAGCAAACCGGTTGACGATCCGTTCGTGAGTTTTCTGCTGGAAGCCGATTGGGGCAGCGGCAAGCTGGTTCGCGAGTTCAGCGTGTTGCTGGACCCGCCCTATCTGGCGCCGTCGCCGCGCGCGCCGGTCAGTCCGGCGCGTGTCGTTGCGGCCCCTGCGACCGTGGCGCGGCCAGTCCCCGCTCCCTTGCCGAACGCGCCCGTGCCGCCGGCGGTGCCGACGGTGACCGCGGTATCGCTGCCGGCCAGCGGCTCGCCACAGGTCAGCAACGGCCAGTTCGGGCCGGTCGTCAGTGGACAGACGCTGTCGCAGATCGCCAACCGCCTGCGCCCGGCCGGCGTTGGCCTGAATCAGATGATGGTGGCCTTGTTGCGCGCCAATGCATCGGCCTTCATCGATGGCAATATCCATCAACTCAAGCGTGGTGCCATCCTGCGTATCCCTGGCAGTGATGAACTGGCAGTGCTGAGCGCTGCCGATGCCGCCGCGATCGTGCGTGAGCAGACCGAAGCCTGGCAGAACGCGCGTGAGCCGCAATTGCAGCCGATCGACAGCCGCTCGGCAACGGCCGCTGCGCCAGCGCGCGCCACGCCGGCCGCCGACGGTCGTCTCAGCATCGTGCCGCCGTCCGGCGCACAGGCCCGCGCCAGCCAGTCCGGTGCCAGCGCCGCGGGCGAGGGCGCAGAACTGCGTGCGCAGTTGAGTGAGGCCCATGAAAATCTGGCGGCGCGCGATGGCGAGATCAAGGAGCTGCGCTCGCGGGTTACCGATCTGGAGAAGCTGCGCGACAGCAACACCAAGCTGGTTGCGCTCAAGGACAGCGAATTGGCTGACCTGCAACAGCGCCTGCGTGAGCTTGAACAGGCGCGCAAGGCCGATGCCGAGCGTGCCGCATCTGCTGCGTCGGCCGATACGGGGGCAGTAGCTGCCGACACGGATGCTCCCGATACCGCTGCCGCGCCGAGCCAGACGACAGCTGCGCCGAGCGCAGCGGTTACCCGGCCGGCGACGGTGGCTGGCGAAAAACCGCCAGCGCCCACACCGCCGCCTGCGGCGGCGCCGGCGACACCTTGGTACATGCAGACCATGACGCTGGCGGGTATCGCCGTTCTGGTGGTGGGCCTGCTCAGCTTGTTGCTGTTGCGGCGCAAGCCCAAGGTCACTTCCGGCGTCGGCGCGGCGCGCAAGCGTGGCAGTGATGCCGGTTCGCTGGCGGCCAGCATCGATGCCCTGCGCGCCAGCCCGCAAGCAGAAACGGCTGAGGCCAGTGAATCGCCGGCCGGGTTCGATGAGGATCATCTGCGCGAGTTGCGTGCCAATGCAGTGATGCGCCCGGAGCAACTGGAAGCGCATCTGGCGTTGCTGCGCTTCCTGCATGCCAACGACATGGCTGAAGCATTTGCAGATGCTGCCACCGACATGTTGCCGCATGTGCTCGATCCCAATGGCCCGCAGTGGCGCGAGGCATGCGCCATGGGCGATAGCCTGATGCCTGGCAATGCATTGTTCGCGATTGCGCCGGCGCAAGCTGCTGACGATGGCGCGGATGGTGACGCCCTGGGCGATGCGCCGAGCGCGCCCGCCGCGGCGCAGGCGCAGTCCAGTGCCGCTTCGGACGAAGATTTCGAGCGAGCGCTTGCCGATCTGGACGCCACACTTCCGCTGCCCGAGTCGTCCGCGACATCGGCCTGGGATGATGGCGATGCGGCTGCCAGCGCAGCAAATGCCCAGGATCTGGTGTCGCCCGCCGCGCATGAGGCATCGCTGCAAGCGGCCGCTGCGCCCGACACGGCCGGCAGTGGCACGCTCTACGACGCTGACGATGGCCTCGCTGACGGCACTGACGATGCCTCGGAAACCAAGCTCGACCTGGCGCAGGCATACATTGATATTGGTGACAATGAAGCGGCCCACGCCTTGCTCGATGAGGTGTTGACCGAGGGTAACGCGGCGCAGCGGTTGCGCGCCGAGCGCTTGCTCGCCGATCTGCGCTGACGTGGTCGCGGGTTGCCATCATCGGTGCCACGCGGGCACCGGGGTCGCAGCCCTTGGCATGCTGTGGCGGCGTGCGCAGCGATGATCGGTCGTATTGCGTTGGGTGTCGAATACGACGGTAGTGGGTTTCTGGGTTGGCAGCGGCTTGCTCACGGCAACACCGTGCAACTGGCGCTGGAGCAGGCGTTGTCGTTTGTCGCCGATGCACCACTGGCGGTAACCTGTGCCGGGCGCACCGATGCCGGCGTGCACGCCGGTTGCCAGGTGGTGCACTTTGATGCACCGTGCGAGCGGCCACTGCGGGCGTGGTTGATGGGCGCCAATGCGCACATGAGCCACGCCGTCAGCGTGCGGTGGGCGGTGCCGGTGGCGTACGCGTTTCACGCGCGGTTCTCGGCGGTTGCGCGACGCTATCGCTATCGCATCAGCAATCGACCGGTGCGGCCGGCGATCGGTCGCGATTACCTTGCCTGGGAACGCCGTGCGCTGGATGCAATCGCCATGCATCGCGCCGCCCAGGCATTGCTGGGTGAACACGATTTTGGCGCCTTTCGCTCGTCACAATGCCAGGCAACCCATGCGCGCCGTGATATGCAGCAGATTATGGTGCGCCGCGAAGGAGATGAAGTGATCGTCGATGTGCGTGCCAATGCGTTTTTGCATCACATGGTGCGCAATCTGGTCGGCAGCCTGTTGCTGATTGGTCGTGGCGAACGCAGCGAATCGTGGCTGGCGCAAGTGCTGGCAGGCCGTGACCGCACGCTGGCCGGGCCAACAGCGCTGGCATCGGGCCTGTGTTTTCTGGGCCCCGTGTATCCGGCCCGGTATGGCTTGCCTGCGGAGGTCAGTGGATGAGAACGCGGATCAAGTTCTGTGGCGTCACCCGGCCCGGCGATGCTCGTCTGGCGGGCGAATTGGGTGTCGATGCGATCGGGCTGATTTTTGCTGCGGCCAGCAAGCGCCGTGTCGAGGTCGATAGCGCACGATCGATCGCCGCTGCGTTACCGCCGCTGGTGACTACGGTGGCGTTGTTCATGGACAACGAGCCGCACCTGATCGAGCGCGTGTTGCGCGTGGTGCGCCCGCACCTGCTGCAATTTCATGGCAGTGAAACCGAAATCGAGTGCCAGCGCTGGGGCATGCCGTATCTGCGCGCGATCCCGATGCACGGCGTCGATGATCCAGCGGCGTTCTGTGCGCGTTACCCTGGCGCGACCGGCTTCGTATTCGACAGCCATCGCGCCGGAGCGGCTGGTGGCAGCGGCGAAGCCTTCGACTGGACGCGGATACCGGCGCAGATGGCCCGCCCCTGGCTGCTGGCGGGTGGCCTGGGGCCGGATTCGGTTGCTGCGGCCATTGCCGCGGCACGCCCGTGGGGCGTGGATGTGGCCAGTGGTATCGAGAGTTCGCCGGGCATCAAGGACGGCGAAAAAATGTTGCATTTCGTGCAAGAGGTACACCGTGTCGACCATGCCTGAAACTGTTTCTGATTATCTTGCCTATCCCGATGCGGCCGGCCACTTCGGCCCGTATGGCGGGCGTTTCGTCGGCGAAACCCTGGTGGCGCCGTTGGCCGAGCTGGAGGCGGCCTATCGGCGTTACCGGGACGATCCCGCGTTTCAGGCCGAGTTGGCCTACGAATACCGGCATTACGTGGGTCGGCCTAGCCCGATCTACGAGGCGCGGCGGTTGTCGGCACAGGTCGGTGGCGCGCGCATTTTGCTCAAGCGCGAAGACCTGAACCACACCGGCGCGCACAAGATCAACAACACCGTGGGCCAGGCGATGCTGGCCAGCCGCATGGGCAAGACGCGCATCATCGCCGAGACCGGCGCCGGCCAGCACGGCGTTGCCAGTGCCACCGTGGCCGCGCGTCTGGGGCTGGAATGCGTGGTGTACATGGGCGCCACCGATGTCGAACGGCAGGCGCCCAACGTGTTCCGCATGAAGTTGCTGGGCGCCACTGTGGTGCCGGTTCACTCCGGTTCCAAGACGCTCAAGGACGCGCTCAACGAGGCCATGCGCGACTGGGTCAGCAACGTCAGCGACACCTTCTACATCATCGGCACCGTAGCCGGGCCGCATCCGTATCCGACCCTGGTGCGCGATTTCAATGCCGTGGTCGGGCGCGAAGCGCGGGCGCAGATGCTGGCGGAGTATGATCGCCTGCCCGATGCGCTGGTGGCCTGCGTCGGCGGCGGCTCCAATGCGATCGGCTTGTTCCATTCCTTTCTCAACGACGCCGATGTGGCGATCTGGGGTGCCGAAGCCGCTGGTGACGGCATTGAAACCGGCCGCCATGCGTCATCGCTGGTCGCCGGAAGGCCTGGTGTGTTGCACGGCAACCGCACCTATGTGCTCGCCGATGACGACGGCCAGATCACCGAAACGCATTCGGTGTCGGCGGGTCTGGATTATCCCGGCGTCGGCCCGGAGCACGCCTTCCTGAAGGACAGCGGCCGCGCCACCTACGTTGGCGTCACCGATGACGAAGCGATGCAGGCATTTCATTTGCTGGCACGTAGCGAAGGCATCCTGGCGGCGCTGGAATCCAGCCATGCGGTGGCGCAGGCGATCAAGCTGGCGCGCGAGCTGCCCAAGGAGGCGCTGATCCTGTGCAACCTGTCCGGGCGCGGCGACAAGGACATTTTCACCATCGCCAAACGTGAGGGGATTAGTTTGTGAGGCCATGCTTTGCGTTCACGTAAAGCGAAGGCGCAGAGCAGTCCACAAATTGCGCAAAAGACGCAAAGAAAAGCATGAGCAATGATCTTTTGTCATTGCGTTCTTTGCGGACCCAACGCTCTGAATGTTCTGGCATGACCCATCGCCGCTCCCGGCAACATCTTCCATTCTCGAAAAGCCACCCCATGAACCGTATCGATACCCGTGTCGCCCAACTTCGCGCTGCCGGCCGCAAGGCGCTGATCCCCTTTTTCACGGCTGCTGATCCGAGCTTGGACAGCACCGTGCCGGTGATGCATGCGCTGGTGGCAGCCGGCGCCGATCTGATCGAGCTGGGCATGCCGTTTTCCGACCCGATGGCCGATGGTCCGGTGATCCAGCGCAGTTCCGAACGCGCACTGGCTCGCGGTGCCGGCATGCGCTACGTGTTGGATGCGGTGAGGGCATTTCGTGCGCGCGACAACGACACGCCGGTGGTGCTGATGGGCTATCTCAACCCGATCGAAATGCGCGGTGCCGAGCGTTTTGCGCAAGAAGCCAGTGCCGCTGGGGTCGATGGCTTGCTGCTGGTGGATTTGCCGCCGGAAGAGGCGCACGAGGCAAGGGTGTTGTTCAACCAGCACGGCCTGGCGCTGGTGTTGCTGGCGGCGCCGACGACTTCCGCCGAGCGCCTTGCGCGGATCGCCCGCGAGGCACAGGGCTATTTGTATTACGTCAGTTTTGCTGGTGTTACCGGTGCCGACAGCCTGCGGCCGAGCGAGGTCGCCGAGCGTGTTGCCAGCCTGCGGCAGATGGCCTCGGTGCCGGTGGTGGTTGGTTTCGGCGTCAAGGATGCCGCCAGTGCCGCGGCGTTGGCGCCACTTGCCGATGGCGTGGTGGTGGGCAGTGCGCTGGTGAGCGCGTTGGACAAAGCCGGTGGTGCCGGCGCGGCAACCGCTGCAACCGCATTTCTGGCGCCGCTGCGTGCCGCGCTTGATGCCTGATTGACGAGCCGCCGATTTTTCCCGACTTGCGTGGATCAGCTAAACTGTCTTTTTCGACCGACCCGAACCGTATCGCCCATGAGCTGGTTGAACAAATTGAGGCCGGCACGGATCCGCACCGACGGCGGCAACAAGCGCTCGATCCCGGAGGGTTTGTGGGACAAGTGCGACGGCTGTGGCGCGGTACTTTACCGCCCCGAGGTGGAGCGCAACCTGTATGTGTGCCCCAAGTGCAGCCACCACATGCCGATATTGGCGCGTGATCGGCTGGCATTGTTTCTCGACGAGGGCGAGCTGCAGGAAATCGGTGCCGAGCTGGGACCAACCGATGTGCTGCATTTTCGCGACAGCAAAAAATACGTGGATCGCATCAAGGCTTCGCAAAAAGCGGTGGGTGAGAGCGATGCCCTGATCGCGGTGCGTGGCCAGCTCAAGGGCATGCCGCTGGTGGCGGTAGCGTTTGAGTTTCGCTTCATGGGTGGCTCGATGGGCTCGGTGGTGGGCGAGCGATTTGCCCTCGCCGCCGAGGCGGCACTGGCGGCCCGCTGTGGCTTGGTGTGCTTCTCCGCCACCGGTGGCGCGCGGATGCAGGAAGGTTTGTTCTCGCTGATGCAGATGGCCAAGACCTCGGCGGCGCTGGGCCGGCTGCGTGCTGCGGGCCTGCCCTATGTTTCGGTGCTGACGCACCCCACCACCGGCGGGGTTTCAGCCAGCTTGGGCATGCTGGGCGACATCAATGTTGCCGAGCCAAAAGCGTTGATTGGTTTTGCCGGGCCGCGGGTGATCGAGCAAACCGTGCGGGAAACCCTGCCCGAGGGTTTTCAGCGATCCGAGTTTCTGGTTGAGCACGGCGCGATCGATCTGATCATCGATCGCCGCGAGATGCGCGAGCGACTGGCGGCGCTGATGGCCTTGTTGTTGCGCCAGCCGCGTCCCGCAGCGGATGTGGCGGGCGAAAGCGCATGACCGCTCGCCGTTATTTCGGTACCGATGGCATCCGTGGCCGTGTCGGCGAAGGCCCGATCTCGGCTGACTTTGTGCTCAAGCTGGGCTGGGCACTGGGCCGGGTACTGGCTGGCGGCACCTCGCGCCGGCCCAGCGTGGTGATCGGCAAGGACACCCGCATTTCCGGCTACATGTTTGAATCGGCGCTGGAAGCCGGGCTGGTCGCGTCCGGCACCGATGTGATGCTGCTCGGGCCGATGCCAACACCCGCCGTTGCCTGGCTGGCGCGCACGCTGCGTGCCGATGCCGGCGTGGTCATTTCGGCTTCACACAACCCACATTACGACAACGGCATCAAGTTTTTTTCCGGCCGCGGCGAAAAGCTGGACGACGCCACCGAACTGGCGATTGAAGCCGCCCTCGACCAGGCATTCCTCACCCAGCCATCGGAAAGTCTGGGCAAGGCAACCCGGGTGCGCGATGCGGCCGCGCGTTACATCGAGTTCTGCAAATCCACGGTGCCGCCCGAGCTGTCGCTCAAGGGCCTGCGTATCGCCTTGGATTGCGCACATGGCGCCAATTATCAGGTCGGCCCGGCGGTGTTTGCCGAGCTCGGCGCGCAGGTGATCACCCTTGGCGCCGCACCCGATGGCGTGAACATCAACAATGGTGTGGGCTCCACGCACATGCAGGCGGTGACTGCCGCGGTGCGTGAGCATGCTTGCGATCTGGGCATCGCCTTCGATGGCGATGGCGATCGGGTGCAGATGATCAGCGCGGAAGGCCGGCTGTGCGATGGCGACGACCTGCTCTATATTCTGGCCAGCGACTGGCACAGCAGCGGCCGTCTGCGTGGCCCGGTGGTTGGTACCGCGATGAGCAATTATGGCCTTGAACACGCGCTCGCTGGCCGCGAGATCGGCTTCATGCGCGCGCGGGTGGGCGATCGCTACGTGCACCAGTTGCTGATCGAGCACAGCGGCGTGCTGGGCGGCGAGACCTCGGGCCATCTGTTGTGCCTCGACCGTGCCAGTACCGGCGATGCCATCGTCAGCGCACTGCAAGTGCTCGCCGTGCTGATCCGCAACCAGACATCGCTACGCCAGGCCTGCGCGGGTTTCGACAAATTGCCGCAGGTGACCCGCAATGTGCGTTGCGATGCACAGGCGGTTGCCAACGCAGCGGTACAGGCCGAGCTGGCCGCGGTACAGGCGCTGCTCGCCGGTCGGGGGCGCGCGTTTTTGCGCCCGTCGGGCACCGAGCCGGTGGTGCGGGTAACGGTGGAAAGTGCCGACCCGGTGTTGGTGGAAACCCTGGTCGGTCGCCTCGCCGCCGCGGTTAGCGATGCGGCTGCCGTGGCGTCACCCTGATGACGAGCGATACATGGCTGCCAGTCATGATCCTGGCCTGACACGGTTGCATCGTGGTCGGGCTGCTACCTGCGACGCACTAGCCGGTGCTCGCCTATCCATTCCGGTTGCCGATTCGGCCGGAATTCCCGTTTCATCCTTGCAAGGAAATATCATGCAGATTGCTGAGCGTTGCGTTGCCTCATTCCACTACACCCTTACCGATGACGAGGGCGCGGTCATCGATTCATCCGACGGGCGTGAGCCGCTGGCCTATCTGCACGGTGCCGGCAATATCGTTCCGGGTCTGGAGCGCGCATTGGCGGGGCGTGCCGTTGGCGACCGTTTCAGTGTCGATGTGGTGCCGGAAGAAGGCTACGGGGTGCGCCACGAGGGCTTGATTCAGGTGGTGCCGCGCTCGGCGTTTCAAGGCGTCGATACCCTGGAAGTGGGGATGCAGTTTCAGGCCAGCAGCAACCAGGGCCCGATGTCGGTCGTGATTTCGGCGATTGCTGGCGATGCGGTGACGGTTGACGGCAATCATCCGCTGGCTGGCCAGACCTTGCATTTTGCGGTGGAAATCACTGAGGTGCGTGCGGCCACCGACGAGGAAACCGAACACGGTCATGTGCATGGTGCGCACGGGCACGAGCACTGATTGATCGCTGCTGTGCAGCGATCTTTAGCGCGCGGCGACACGGTGGTCAATCGCGTTGTCGCGCGCCTTGCTGGCGGGCACGCAAGGCTTGAGAAATTCCGTCGCCGATGGGTTATTGTGCGCTGGCGTGATCGCGCCGCCGGTGCGATCGCTGCTTGCCCAGGAGAATGATCATGACGGTGTGCCCCGTTGCCATTGCAGTCGGTTGCCGGCGTTGCCCGGCGTTTTCGTTTTGTCCCGCCACCCGTTTGCTGGGCGATCAGGCGAAGGCACAAGCGCCGGCCGCGACCGCGCGCAAGAAAAAGCCAGCCGCAGGCAACACCAAGTCCTGATGCGCTGGCATTCTTGCGCATGGCGTGGGCCGCACGCCAATCACGTGGCGAGCGCGCGATGAGCTGGATCGAGTCCGTCGCGCCCGCACAGGCCAGCGGTCGCCTGAAAACGCAGTACGATCGACTGCTCAGTGGCGGTGGTCAGCTCGACAACATCATTACCGTGCATGGTCTGCGCCCGCACACGCTGGAAGGCCATCTCGCGCTGTATCGTGCGGCCCTGCATCACAGCGCCAACACACTGCCCAAGGCCTACCTGGAAGCGGTAGGGGTGTGGGTGAGCGCGCTCAACGGCTGCACCTATTGCGTGGCGCATCATCGCGCCGGCCTGCTTCGTGAAGCCGCAGATGTGGCCACCGGCGAAGCGATGCTGGCGGCGCTTGAGGGTGCTGTTCCGGGTTCGCCATTCACCGTCAGCGAGCAGGCGGGCTTGGCCTATGCCGGCAAACTGGCGCTGACGCCGGTCGCGGTTACCGCTGCGGATATCGAAGCGATGCGCTTGGCCGGGCTCGACGATGGCCAGATCCTGGAAATCAACCAGGTCACCGGCTATTTTTGTTACGCCAACCGGGTGGTGCTGGGGCTGGGCGTCACCCTTGACGGCGAAGCGCTGGGCCACGCGCACGGCTGAGCGGCGCGGCATCGGGATATTTGGGCCTCGGGGAAAAGCGAAGGCTATCGGTTCGCAAAGGACGCAAAGAAACCCGGGTCGGAGTGAAAGAAACCCGGGTCGGAGTGGACTTTCGAGTGGACTTTCTCGGGGAGCGAAACGAAACCCGGGTTTCGACCCGCGTTTCGGACCCGCGTTTCGGCCTTGGAGTTGTGTGCCGACCGCAGGCCGGTGGAAGCTTCGACTTCGATCCGATGCGCACCCATCGGCGCAACACAACAGCTACGAGCGAGAGGTTCACGAAGTGTGCAGCGAAACAGTCCGTTGCGCGGTTTGAACCGAAATCCAGACTTGGCGGTTTTCCTTTGCGTCCTTTGCGGACCAATAGCTCCATAAGCTTTTCCCGGGTTCCTGGCCCCGGCACCACAGCGCATCGCGATTGCCGCGCGGATTTGCGACAATGGCGGTTTTCGCCAAACCAGCGCCCGTGGCCAGATCCCGAAAAGTTCCGCAACGCGAGTTCACTGCCGAGGTCACCGGGCTGAGCCATGAGGGGCGCGGCGTGGCGCGGGTGGATGGCAAGGTGGTGTTCATCAGCGGCGCACTGCCGGGTGAAAGCGTGCTCGCTCAGCTCACCGGCCGCAACCGGCACTTCGACGAAGCTCAGACGGTGCAGGTGCTTGTCGCCTCGCCACACCGGGTAACCCCGCGCTGCGCCCATTTCGGGCAGTGCTCGGGCTGTGTGTTGCAGCACCTGGATGAATCGCGGCAGATCGAACTCAAGCAAACCGTGCTGCTGGAAAACCTGCAACGCATCGGCCATGTTGCGCCGGAGCGGGTGTTGCCGCCATTGCGCGATGCGGCCTGGGGCTATCGCCGCAAGGGGCGGTTCTCGGTGCGTTACGTGGAAAAAAAGGGCAAGACCCTGGTCGGTTTTCGCGAGGTCGATCCGCGCTTTGTGGCAGATATTGGCCATTGCGATACCGTGCTGCCGGCGATCGGCGAGCGCATCACGGCGATTGCGGCGGTGGTCGATTCGCTCGATGGCAAGCGTGGCATTCCGCAGATCGAGTTCATCGCTGGCGATGCGGCGGTAGCGTTGGTGTTTCGTCATCTGCAACCGCTGTCGCCAGCCGATTGCGAGCGGCTCACCGCATTTGCCCAGGAAACCGGTTTGGCGGTGCTGCTGCAACCCGGTGGGCCGAACACGGTGCAGCCGCTGTGGCCACAGCAATTGGAATTGTCGTTTGCCATCCCCGATGCCAATGTCAGATTGCAATTCCAGCCGCTGGATTTCATCCAGGTCAATGCCGGCCTGAATCAACGCATGATCGCCAGCGCCGCGGAGTTGCTGCAACCGGCTGCCGCCGATCGCATCCTCGATCTGTTCTGCGGTCTTGGCAACTTCACCCTGCCGCTGGCGCGCCGTGCCGGCCATGTGGTGGGGGTGGAAGGTGAAGCCGGGCTGGTGGCGCGGGCGCGCGAGAACGCGCAGCGCAATGGCATCGGCAATGCCGAGTTTTTCGCCGCCGACCTTGCCGGCGATTTGGCCGGCGAACCGTGGTTGCGCGAAGGCTTCAACAAGCTGCTGCTCGATCCGCCGCGGGCCGGTGCGGCGCAGGTGCTGGAACAACTGCCGCTCAAGGGGATCACCCGAATTGTCTACGTCAGTTGCCATCCCGCCTCGCTGGCGCGTGATGCCGGGTTTCTGGTCAACGCGCGTGGCTACACACTCAAGGCCGCCGGGGTGATGGACATGTTCCCGCACACCGCGCATGTGGAAAGCATTGCATTGTTTGAGAGGGCGGCTGATGGGCATTGAAATCGAGCGCAAGTTTCTGCTGGCCGATGACGGTTGGCGCGCACAGGTGCAGCGCTCGGTGGCTATGGCGCAGGGCTATATCAACGACATGCAGGCATTGCGCCAGGGTCGCCAGCACGCGTCGGTGCGGGTGCGCATTGCCGGCGCCGAGGCCTTCCTCAACCTCAAGTCGCGCGAGTTGGGCCATACCCGTCAGGAGTTCGATTACCCGATCCCGCTCGCTGATGCGCGGGCGCTGCTGGCCTTGTGCGTGGGTGGGCGTATCGAAAAAACCCGGCATTACGTGGCGGTTGACGGGCACGTGTTCGAGATCGATGAGTTCTTCGGCGACAACGCCGGCCTGATCGTGGCCGAACTGGAACTGCACCACGCCGATGACCCGTATCCACGGCCATCGTGGCTTGGCGCCGAGGTGACCGACGCTTTGCGCTATTACAATCTGGCGCTTGCCGAGCGCCCGTTTGTGCAGTGGAACGAGCAGGAGAAAGGCGGATGCTGATCATCGGCATATCCGGTCACGCGCTGAGTGCCGCCGAGCGTGAATGCTTGCGCGACCCCTGCGTTGCCGGGGTGATCTTGTTTGCCCGCAATTTCGCCTCGCGCGAGCAGGTGAGCGCGTTGTGCAACGAAGTCCGCGATGCAGTGTCACGGCCGCTGCTGATTTGTGTCGACCAGGAGGGCGGGCCGGTGCAGCGCTTTCGGGCGGGCTTCAGCGCGTTGCCGGCACTCGCCACCTTCGGCAAACACTACGCCAGCGACCCACAGGCTGCACTGGCGTTGGCGCATGAACATGCGTGGCTGATGGCGAGCGAGATTCGCGCCTGCGGTCTGGATCTGAGCTTTGCGCCGGTAGTCGACCTTGGGCGCGGCAATCGTGCCATTGGCGAGCGCGCCTTTGCGGCCGAGCCCGAGGTGGTTGCGGCATTCACCCGCGCCTACGTCGCCGGCATGCACGCGGCCGGTATGCCGGCCACGCTCAAGCATTTCCCGGGCCATGGCTCGGTGCTGGAAGACACCCATGTCGATGCTGCGCTCGATCCGCGTCCGCTGGTGCAACTGCGTGGCGAGGATTTGCTGCCGTTCGCTGCCGGGATCGCCGCCGGTGCCGACGCGGTGATGATGGCGCATGTCAGCTATCCGGCCGTGGATGCACAGGCCGCCGGCTATTCATCGCACTGGATCAATACGATTTTGCGTGCGCAAATGGGCTTTCGCGGCGTGGTGTTCAGCGACGACATCGGCATGGCGGCAGCCGAGTCGGCCGGCGGCGTGAAAGCGCGCATCGGCGCGCATCTGGATGCCGGTTGCGATCTGGTGCTGGTATGCGCGCCGGCGCTGGTGGAAGATGCACTGGCGGCGATGGCGGCGCGGCCGCTGAGCAATACCGCTGCGATCAGCGCGTTGCTGGGTCGCGGTGCCTGTGGTTGGGACCAATTGCTGGCGACGCCACGCCGCAGCGAAGCCGAACGCGCGCTGTCTGCGTTTGAGTCTACCTTGATCTGATGGAGTTGACGTGAACCAACACCCCTTGTCCGAAGCCCTGGCCAACAGCGATCTGATCCATGACCGCGCGGCACTGGAAACCGCCATCGCGCGCATGGCGCTGGCGATCCGCACGGATTACCACGAGCAGCCACCGGTTTTTCTGACGGTGATGAATGGCGGCATGTTCTTTGGTGCGCTGCTGGCGCTGCAACTGGATTTCGATATTGCCTTTGATTACCTGCACGCCACCCGCTACCGCGGCCAGACCGATGGCGGCACCCTGACGTGGCTGCGGCGGCCGCGCATCGATCTCAGCGGCAAACGGGTGTTGCTGGTCGATGACATTCTCGATGAAGGCCCCACCCTGGATGAAGTGCGGCGCTGGTGCCTGGATCAGGGCGCCGCCGAAGTGTGCATTGCGGTACTCGCCTGGAAGCGTCATGGCCGTGGCTTGCCCAGCATGGTGCCCGATTACTGGGGCCTGGAAGTGCCCGATCGTTATGTGTTCGGCTTCGGCATGGATTACTACGAGCAGGGCCGCAACCTGCCGGCCATTTACGCACTGCGCGACTGAACATGACAACGCCGCGATTCGATGACCTCGCCCTTGCCGTGATCGGCGGCACCGGGGTGTATGCGCTGGAAGCGCTGCGCGAGGCGCGCGAATTGCGCATCGATACCCCGTACGGCGAGCCCTCGGCGCCGATTCGCATTGGGCTGATGGGTGGCGCGCGGGTGGCATTTCTTGCTCGTCACGGCGAAGGGCACCACCTGCCACCGCACCGCATCAATTACCGCGCCAATGTCTGGGCCTTGCACGCGATCGGCGCGCAGCGCGTGCTGGCGATCAATGCGGTCGGCGGCATCAGCGCGCACTACGGCCCGGCCATGCTCGGCGTGCCCGAGCAGTTGATCGATTATAGTTGGGGCCGCGTTGGCACCTTCTGCGAGGAAGCCGATACGCCGGTGCAGCATGTCGATATGGGCGCGCCGTATACCCCGGCATTGCGCGCGCAGTTGTTGGCCGCCGCGCAGCAGGCTGGTGTCGACGTGGTCGATGACGGTTGCTATGGCGTCACCCAGGGGCCGCGTCTGGAAACCAATGCCGAGATCGCCCGCATGCGCCGCGATGGCTGCGATCTGGTCGGCATGACCGGCATGCCCGAAGCCGCACTCGCCCGTGAGCTTGATCTGCACTACGCCTGCCTGGCGCTGGTTGCCAACTGGGCCGCTGGCTGCGACCCGCAGCCGCACGCAATCACCATGGATGAAGTGCACGCCAATCTGGATCAGGCGTCGCGGCATTTGCCGGCAATCATCGCCGCGCTTGCACGTGCCTGAGTGTTGGGTCACGCGCAGGGGGCTCCCTCCCACAGCAGAGCTTCGTTTTTTGTAGGAGTACCCTGCGAGCGACCCTATTCTTCCAGCCGGGGTGCACGCGGGTCGCCCACAGGGTGGCTCCGACAAAGGCAGAGACCCGTTTTTTTGTTTTGGCAGCCGGCCTGCCGGCGAACAACATGGTGAAAGCTTCGCGCGCAGGCGCGCTCCCACAGGTGATGTGGTGCCGCTGTGGGCGATGCTCGGCGGCCCGCGATCGCGCACAATGGCCTGTCTGCATGCAAGGAGCCGGCAATGATCGCGCTAGAACCGTTCCAGACCCACACGGTTGAGAATCAACCCGAGCCATTTGCGCCAGATAACCTCTATACCCGCGACCTGGCGTTGTGCGAAGCGGTGGCGCGCGACGGCGCGGCCTGGGCCGAACCGGCACTGGTCGCCTATGGCGCAGTCATGGCCCGCGAGGGGCTCGATTTGGGCGTGGATGCCAATCGCTTTCGGCCGCAGTTGCGCAGCCATGATCGCTACGGCCATCGCGTCGATGAGATCGAGTATCACCCCGCCTATCATCGCCTGATGCAGCTCGGCGTTGAGCATGGCGTGCATGCGTTTGCCTGGCGTGACCCGCAGCCCGGCGCGCAGGTTGCGCGTGCGGTGCTGTCGTACCTGCACCACCAGGCCGAGCAGGGCACCAGTTGCCCGCTGACCATGAGTTACGCCGCCTATCCGGTGCTGGCCAAGGCCAGTGGCATCGACCCGCAATGGCTGAGCAAGGCCAGCGCCGCACATTACGACCCGCGCAATCGGCCGATGGCGGAAAAAATGGGCGTCACCTTCGGCATGGGCATGACCGAGAAGCAGGGCGGCTCGGATGTGCGCACCAACAGCACCCGCGCCAGCGTCGCCAGTGACGGCAGCTACACGCTGATCGGCCACAAGTGGTTCATGTCGGCGCCGATGTCGGATGCGTTTCTGGTGCTGGCACAAGCAGCGGGTGGGCTGACTTGCTTGCTGTTGCCGCGTTGGCGGCCCGATGGCAGCGCCAATGCGCTGCGCATCATGCGGCTCAAGGACAAGCTCGGCAATTGGTCGAACGCGTCGAGCGAAGTCGAGTTCTGCAACGCCTTCGCGCATCGCATCGGCGACGAGGGCAGGGGCGTTGCCACCATCCTTGAAATGGTGGCGCTGACACGGCTGGAATGTTTGATCGGTTCGGCAGCGGAAATGCGCATGGCGCTGACCCAGGCGGCGCACCACGCGCGCCAGCGGCAGGCGTTCGGCAAGCATTTGATCGATCAGCCGCTGATGCGCAATGTGTTGGCCGATCTGGCGCTGGAATCGGAAGCGGCGATGGTGCTGGCGATGCGGGTGGCGCGCGCCGTTGATGGCGGTGGCCGCGAGCCACGCGAAGCGGCGTTCGCGCGGCTGGCAACGGCGGTCGGCAAATACTGGGTGTGCAAACGCGCACCGGCGTTCGTCAACGAAGCACAGGAATGCCTCGGTGGTGCCGGCTATGTCGAGGGGGCGATGCTGGCGCGGCTGTATCGCGAAGCGCCGCTCAATTCGATCTGGGAAGGCTGCGGCAATATCCAGTGCCTGGATGTGCTGCGGACACTGGCGCGCGAACCCGAAGCGCGTGCGGCGCTGCTGGATGAACTGGCGGCTGTCGCCGGTGATAACGACGCGCTCGATGCCGAGGCCGCCGCGCTGGCGGCGTTGTTGGCGCGTCCGGGTGAACTTGAACCGATTGCGCGGGCACTGGTCGAGCGGATCGCCATCGCCGTACAGGCCGCAACCCTGCTGCGCGCCCGTTCGCCGCTGGCGGTGGCGTTCTGCGCCAGCCGGCTCGCTGCTGGCCGGCGGCAGGCGTTCGGCACCCTGGCCGCGGGGTTCGATTGGCAAGCGATCGCCGCCCGTCTGCCCTGAGCACGCGCCGCACACTCAGCCGATGGCGTTGCTGCCCATGACGCTATTGCGGCCCGCCTTCTTGGCGGCCGTCAAGGCGTGGTCTGCGAATGTCAGCGCCCGATCCAACGGTTCCGGTGCATGCGGGTCGATCAGGTGCACGCCGATGCTGACCGAGATCGTCATCGCCATGCCCTGACACACCAGCGGGCTGGCGGCAAACTGCTGGCGCAGGTGCTCACCGATGGCGCACAGGTCATTCCAGTCGATGCACGGCGACAGGATGACGAACTCCTCGCCGCTGAATCGCGCAACCACGCAGCGCTCGTCGTGCAACGTGGTTTTGATGCGCATGGCCACTTCGCGCAGGCACTCATCGCCGGCGAGGTGGCCGTAGCTATCGTTGATCGCCTTGAAGTGATCCACGTCGACAATCAGGATGCCGAGATGCTGCTGGTCGTACTGTACTTGCTTGAGCATGCACTCGTAGCTTTCACTGACATGGCTGCGGTTGTAGGCGCCGGTCAGTGGGTCGTGACGGTTGAGTTGACGCAGGCGTGCATTGGCGTCGGCGAGTTGCTCCAGCGCGCTTTGCAATTCGCCGGTGCGTTCGGCGACGCGCTGCTCCAACTGGTTCCGCGCGGACTGGATGATGCGCTCGTTTTCGCTGCGCAAGGCAACGTAGCGGTAGGCCAGCGCAAACGACAAACCCAGCATTTCGAACGTCGAACCGATCTGGATGCCGTATTCGGTGAGCAGGGTTTTTGGCAGCACGCCAAACGACACCATCGCATATGCCACCGAACCCAACAGCAGGATCGACCACGACAGCAGGAACAGCCGTGCGGCCCGGTAACCGTGGCGGGTGGCATAGATGCCTTCGATCAGGATGAAAACCACGCCCGGAAACACCAGCGCGGTACCGATCAACACAGCGGTGCGGTAAGGCAACGCCAGCGCGGCGATGGCGAGCACCGCGTACAACGCCAGAAAACCTTGCGCGACGCGATCGCCGATCGGCCAGATACGACGCAAGTCGAGAAAACGCCGCGCGAACTGCTGCATCGCCAGTTGTGCGAGGGCGATGGCCATGGGCACCGACTGGTTGGCCAGCCACGGGGATTGCGGCCACAGCCATTCGAACGCAAGGCCGTAGATACAGGCGCTGATCAACCCGATTCCGGTCAGATGCAGCACATACCACAGGTGATTGGCATCGCGCAGCGATAGCCACAGGATCAGGTTGTACAGCAGCAGGCCCAGCAGGATGCCGTAGTAAATGCCGAGGCCCAGTTGCGTGCGGTGCGCCATTTCGGCAAACGCGGTGGGTGAATAGATCATCAGCGGCAACTGGATCGAGCTGCGGCTCTGCGCCCGCAACAGCAGGTCGACATCCTCGCCGTTGCCGATGTCGACCCAGAAATTGGGATGGCGGTAGCGTACCGCGCGTGCGGCAAAGCTGAGAGTGTCTCCCGACACCTGGTGCTCGATCCGGCCATCGGGGTAGCGCAGGTACAAATCGAGGGAGTCGATCAACGCATAAGACAACACCAGCAGCCAGCGTTGATCGGCACCGCTGCGATTGAGCACACTGCTGTGCAGCCAGAATGCACCATCATGAAAACCGAACGCGGGGCCGTTTGCCGGCAGTGGCCGAAAACTGCCGGCATCGACCCGCTCGAACATGGCCTCGGCGCTTTGATCGGCGTGTTCGTCGAGTAGCCAGGTCGAGTCGTCGCGCAGATCGATTTTCGTAGTGGCCTGATCGATGTGGGTTTGCGTCGACCACGCCGGGGCGCTAACCGATAAAGCCAACGCCAATGCGGCAACGCACCATCGCGCAACCGGTTCGACACGCTTTAGATCCATCCGAATCCCCCAACCCCTCGACGCAAACATTACCCTGAATGCCAGCGTCGCGCCACGTTGGGGCCGCTTGCCCCAGTGTGCCGATGTACTTTTCGTCCGCTCGCGCTTAGTAGTGCGGTTTATCAATACAAGACCTGACCCCGGCGTGCAAGACCTGACCCCGGCGTGCAAGACCTGACCCCGGCGTGCTCACATAGCCCATCTGGGGGTCCCATGCTGTTCTTCCTGCTTTTAGTTGCATCATTTCTGCTGGTTGGCGCCGCAATATTTCAGTGGCTGTGGAATATCACGATGCCGGAGACCTTCGATTTACCGTACTTGCGCTACTGGGTCGCCTTTCGTCTGCTTCTCATCGCCGGATTTCTTACGTCTGGCAGTTTCGTACACCTCAAAGTCCCCTGACGGCGCGCTGACCACGTGGCGAGTCGCGCGTTCGCTCGGCGTCTGCACGTGCTTCGGCCAGTGGCCGACCCAAGAGAGAAAATGGCAGCCTTGGGCAGCCCTGGAGGGCAGCCCTGGACACCCATATTCTCAAGCGAACCAATCCGAAACCGACGCGAGCCTGACCTTGCCCGCTGCGGAGTTACTTCCAGTCGAGATTAAGCTTGCGATGCGCGGCGGCACAGTCGCGCAAATACAAGTTGATCAGGCTCTGATACGGAATGCCCACTTCCTCGGAGACCTCCTTGAAGTAGGCAATCGACGACTCATCAAGCCGGATTGTCACGGGCCGCTTCAACTTTGCGGCATATGGATTCTTTCGTGCTTTGGAGAAATCGTATTCTTTGCGCATGATTGCACCGTTACGAGTACTGCAACGATTCCGCTGCTGTTGCCTTCCTGGCTGAGATGAGCCGGATCGTATTGTTCCGGTCGCGATAACAGTGACAGACGACGAGCAGGCGGAGCGATCTGCTCAGTCCAAGCAGAATGAAGCGATCTTCTGCGTGAGAGTGATCTGGATCATCAATGAGTTTGGCGCGTTCATCTGCGAAGACCGACGTTGCCTCATCGAAGGTGATGCCGTGCTTCTTGGCGTTGGCCTCGGCTTTTTGCGAATCCCATTCAAAGCAGAGCGTATTCACGTCGCACAGCGTACGTACAACATATGGCCAAGTCAAGGTTGTCGCGCGGCAGCCTATGAGCGCGCCAATGCTTGTGGGACACGCTCACCCGCGGCCTCGAATGCGGCCAGCGCACGTACCTGCTCATCCAGCACGCCTCGAGTGGTGCATTGACCATGCGCGTCGGGTCGTGTTAACGTAACAGCGCGTTATTACATTGGTGCGTGATGAAAAAGCGTTCGATCAAACCTGCGACTGGCGACAACCGGGCCCTGAACGGGCTGGTGCAAGCCTTGCTGGCGCTGGAAAGCCCGGCCCAAATGCGCGCGTTCCTGGTCGATCTGTGCACGCCGGCCGAATTGCAGGCGCTGGCCGATCGCTGGCGGGTGGTGCCATTGCTGATCGAGGGCGTCGCCTACCGCGATATCCATGAGCGCACCGCGGTCAGCGTCACCACCATCGGACGTATCGCCCGCTGCCTTGATAGTGGCAGCGGCGGCTATCGCCATGCACTGAATCAACTCGCGCAGCGCGCCACTACGGCGCGTTGAATCGTCTTTCCGAACCTGCTGGAACCGCCATGAAATCGCGCGAGCGTTTGCGAATTGCCATTCAAAAGTCCGGGCGCCTGTCGGCACCGGCACGTGACCTGCTGGAACGCGCCGGCCTCGCATTTCGCGAAAGCCGCGATCGGCTGTTCTGTTTTGGCGAGTCGTTGCCGATCGATCTGTTGCTGGTGCGTGATGACGACATTCCCGGCCTGATTGCCGAAGGGGTCTGCGATCTCGGGGTGGTCGGCAACAATGTGCTGGAGGAGCAGGCGGTGGCGCGCGAACAACAGGCGTTGCCGGCTGCCTATCAGGCCATTCGTCAGCTCGGCTTTGGCGGTTGTCGGTTGTCGCTGGCGGTGCCGCAGGAGTGGCCATGGAATGGGCCGGGCGATTTGGCCGGCAAGCGGGTCGCTACCAGCTATCCGCAATTGCTGGGGCGTTGGTTGCGCCAGAACGCGGTGGATGCGCAGGTGGTGGAATTGTCCGGGTCGGTGGAAATCGCGCCGCGTTTGGGCAAGGCCGACGCGATCTGCGATCTGGTGTCCAGCGGCGCTACCTTGCTTGCCAATCAACTGCGCGAAACGGCGGTGATCTTTCACAGCGAGGCGGTGCTGGTGGCGCCGGTCGAACCATTCGAAGATGCCCGCAGCGAGCTGGCGGCGCTGTTGTTGCGCCGGCTCGACGGCGTACTCAGCGTGCGCGACAGCAAGCTGGTGATGTTTCAAGCAGCGCGCTCGGCGTTGCCGGAACTGCTGACACTGCTGCCCGACGCCGAGGCACCGACGGTGCTGAGCCTGGATGGCGCGCTGTCCGAGGTGGCGTTGCAGGCGGTGTGTCGCACGGCGCTGACCTGGCAACGGCTGGAAGACCTCAAACGCGCCGGTGCGCGTGGTGTGCTGGTGCTGCCGGTGGAGCGGATGCTGGCATGAAACGCATCGACTGGAACACCCTTGACGAAGCGGGGCGCGGTGCGGCTTTGCAGCGGCCAACGCTGGGCATTGCCGAGAGCGTGCGCGAGGGCGTGCAGCGCATCATCGCGCAGGTGTGCGCGGACGGCGATTTTGCACTCAAGGCATTGACGCGGCGCTTTGATGGGGTGGAACTCGATCGTCTGCGCGTCAGTGCCGACGAGTTCACCACCGCGGCGGCGCTGATCGACGACGCCCTCAAACAGGCATTGCTTGAAGCGCAGCAGCGCATCGTGGCCTGGCACCGTGCCGGCATGAGCGCTGAGTTCGAGATCGATACCGCGCCCGGCGTGCGTTGTGGCCGCGTGCTCCGGCCGATTGCGCGGGTCGGTTTGTACGTGCCCGCCGGCAGTGCGCCGCTGCCGTCCACCGCGTTGATGTTGGGTGTGCCGGCAATGCTGGCCGGTTGTGCCGAGGTGGTGTTGTGCTCGCCGCCGCGCGCTGATGGTTCGCTCGATCCGGCGGTGCTGTACGCCGCGCAATTGTGCGGCATCGACACCGTGTTCAAGCTCGGCGGTGCGCAGGCGATTGCCGCGATGGCGATCGGCACCGCCAGCGTGCCGCGCTGCGACAAGTTGTTCGGCCCCGGCAACACCTGGGTAACCGCCGCCAAACAGGCAGTCAGCAGCGCCGAGAATGGCCCGGCGATCGACATGCCGGCAGGGCCATCGGAAGTTCTGGTGATCGCCGATGCCGGTGCCAACCCGGCATTCGTTGCCGCCGACTTGCTGTCGCAGGCTGAGCACGGCCCGGATTCGCAGGTGCTGCTGCTCAGCGACAGCGCGGCGTTGCTCGATGCAGTGGTGGTGGAACTGGAACGGCAACTGGCATTGCTGCCGCGCGCGCAGATCGCCGCACAAGCGCTGGCGCATGCGCGCCTGATCGCGGTGCGGTCGCTGGCTGACGCGTTCGCGATCAGCAACCGCTACGCACCCGAGCATCTGATCCTGGCGCTGCGCGAGCCGCGCGCGGGGCTCGATCAGGTGCTCAGCGCCGGCTCGGTGTTTCTCGGCGACTATGCGCCGGAGGCATTGGGCGACTATTGCAGTGGCACCAACCATGTGTTGCCAACCGGTGGCGCGGCGCGCGCCTACAGTGGTGTCAGTGTGGCCAGTTTCCAGAAGAGCATCAGCGTGCAGGCGGTGAGTGCCGATGGCATTGCCGCCATCGGCCCGTGCGCGCTGCGCATTGCCGAGGCGGAGGGGTTGCACGCGCACGCGCAGGCGGTGCGTTTGCGCATCGATTCCGGGAGCGGCCGATGAGCAACCTGCTCGATTTGTTGCGACCGGATCTGCGCGACTTCGCTGGTTATTCCTCGGCGCGGCGCAGCGGCACGCTGCCGGCCAACGTGTGGCTCAATGCCAACGAAAACCCGTGGCCCAACCCGGCCGATCCCGATGCCCACTGCCGGCGTTATCCCGAGCCGCAGCCCGCAGCGTTGCGCACCGCGCTGGCGCAATTGTACGGCGTCAGCGCCGAGCAACTGCTGATTGGCCGCGGCAGCGACGAGGCCATTGACCTGTTGGTGCGCGCGCTGTGTCGGCCTGGGGTGGATGCGGTGATCGCTACGCCACCGGTGTTCGGCATGTACGCGGTATGCGCGCGGCTGCAGAACGCGCCATTGATCGAGGTGCCATTGCGCGATGGCGAGGCCGGCTTCAGCACCGACATGGCTGCGATTACCGAAGCGGCGCTGCGCGGCAAGGCGCGGCTGGTGTTTGTCTGTTCGCCGGCCAATCCCACCGGGCAGGGCGTGCCGCTGGACGCCATCGCCGCGCTGGCAAACGCTGTTGGCGGGCAGGCGGTGGTGGTGGTTGATGAGGCCTATGGCGAGTTCAACGCGCAGCCTTCGGCGAGCACACTGCTGGCAGCGCACCGTAATGTTGCGGTGTTGCGCACGCTGTCCAAGGCGCATGCGCTGGCGGCGGCACGCATCGGTTGCTTGATCGCCGATCCGGTACTGATCGGCGTGCTGCGCAATTGTCAGGCACCGTATCCGCTGCCAACGCCGTGCGTCGACGTGGCGCTGGCGGCGCTAACGCCGGCCGCGTTGGCGATCACCCGTGCCCGCGTGGCTGAGTTGATCGCCGAGCGCGAACGCTTGCACGGTGCGCTTGGCGCATGTCCCGGCGTGCGCCGGGTATATCCCTCGCAGGGCAACTATCTGCTGGCGCGCTTTGCCGATGCCGAAGCGGCATTGGCGCGGCTGCTGGCGGCCGGCATCATGGTGCGCGACATGCGTGCGCAGCCGCAGTTGGGCGATGCGTTGCGCATCAGCATCGGCAGCCCGGCAGAAAACGATCAGGTGCTCGCCGCACTGGGTGCCTCGATTGCCGCCGGAGCCCGCGCATGATCCGCATTGCATTCCTCGACCGCGACGGCGTGTTGATTGAAGAGCCAGCCGACTTCCAGATCGACAGTTTCGCCAAGTTGCGGCTGGTCGAAGGGGTGATCCCGGCGCTGCTGCGCATCCGCGATGCCGGCTACCAATTCGTGATGGTGAGCAACCAGGATGGTCTGGGCACGGCCAGTTTTCCGCGCGCGGATTTCGACGGCCCGCAGGCGCTGTTGCTGCAAATCCTCGCCTCTCAGGGCATCGTGTTCCGTGAGGTTTTGATCGACCCGCATTTTGAACACGACAATGCGCCGACCCGCAAACCCGGCATTGGCATGCTGCTGCATTACCTGCGCGATCGCGCTATCGATCTGGCCGCCAGCGTGGTGATCGGCGATCGCGAAACCGATATGCAACTGGCGCAAAACCTTGGCTGCCGTGGTCTGCGTCTGGCACCGGGCCATCTGGATTGGCCGCAGATTGCGCATCTGCTCGCCGATGCGCCGCGCGTTGCCAAGGTGCAGCGAACCACCCGTGAAACCGACATTCGCGTCATGATCGATCTCGATCGTGTTGCCGAGCCGCAGGTACACACCGGCATCGGCTTCTTCGATCACATGCTCGAACAACTCGGCAAGCATGGCGGTTTTGCGCTGGAGCTGCGCTGTGCCGGCGATCTGCATATCGATGAGCATCACACCGTCGAGGACAGCGCGTTGGCGTTGGGCGAGGCGCTACGCAAGGCGCTAGCCGACAAACGCGGCATCGCGCGCTATGGCCAGGCCGATGCCGATAACGCGCGGGTAGAACTGCGGCTGCCGATGGATGAAGCGTTGGCGAGTGTGGCGCTGGATTGTTCCGGGCGTGCGTACTTCGTATTCGATGGCGTGTTCCCGCGCGAGCAGGTCGGTGGCCTTGCCACCGAGCTGGTGCCGCATTTCTTCCGCTCGCTGTGCGATGCCGCCGGCCTCAACCTGCACCTGAGCGTGCGCGGCGAGAATGCGCATCACATGGTCGAAGCCTGCTTCAAGGCAGTGGCGCGCGCGCTGCGCCAGGCCATCGCGCGCAGCGGCAGCGAGTTGCCCAGCACCAAGGGCCAGCTATGAAGGTCGCGGTGGTCGACTCGGGCGGTGCCAATATCGCCTCGGTGTGCTTTGCCTTGCAGCGGCTCGGGGTGGATGCCGAACTGACCGGCGATGCCGCAGTGATTGTTCGTGCCGAGCGGGTCATCCTGCCCGGTGTCGGCGCGGCGGCGCCGGCGATGGCGCGCTTGCGCGAACTCGATCTGGTGCAAACGTTGCGTGAACTGACGGTGCCGCTGCTTGGCATCTGTCTCGGCATGCAGTTGCTGTTCGAGGCCTCCGACGAGGGCGACACGCCGTGCCTTGGTTTGCTGCGGGGGCGGGTCACGCTGCTTCCCGATGCGCCCGGCGTGCGCATTCCGCACATGGGCTGGAACACGCTGCAACCGCTGCGTGCGGTGTCGCTACTCGCCGGCATCGATGCGTGTGCGCAAGCCTATTTCGTACACAGTTATGCGGCGCCAGTCAGCACCGACTGCATCGCCGCCTGTGACCATGGGCAACGATTCGCGGCCATGGTGCAACGGGGCAATGTAGCGGGCGCGCAGTTTCATCCCGAGCGCTCGGCCAGCACCGGCGCGCGCGTGTTGCGCAATTTTCTCGAAAAGGGATTGGCATGAGCTTCATCATCTATCCCGCCATCGATGTGCGCGAGGGCAAGGTGGTGCGCCTGACGCAGGGCGACTACGCGCGCCAGACCATCTACGGCGACGATCCGCTGGCGCTGGCGCAACGCTACGCCGATGCCGGCGCGCGGTGGCTGCATCTGGTCGATCTGGATGCTGCGCGCGCCGGAGGTTACACCTTGCTGCCGCTGCTGAAGGCGCTGGCTGAGCGCACGGCGCTCAAGGTGCAAACCGGCGGTGGCGTACGCAGCGAAGGCGATGTCGCACGCCTGCTTGATGCTGGCGCGCAGCGCGTGGTTATCGGCTCGCTGGCGGTGCGCGAGCCGGAAATCGTGGCCGGCTGGATCGCGAATTTTTCTGCCGAACGCATCACCGTGGCGCTCGATACCCGCCAGGACGAACGCGGCAGTTGGCGGCTGCCGGTACACGGCTGGACCGAAGACGGCGAGCGCGATCTCGATACGTTGGCGGCCGCCTATGCCGATGTTGGCCTTCGCCACCTGCTATGCACCGACATCGCCCGTGACGGCATGTTGTCCGGGCCGAATCAGGCGCTGTACCAGCACCTGACCGATCGCCTGCCGGCACTGGCGGTGCAGGCGTCGGGTGGGGTGCGCGATCTCGCCGACGTGATCGCCGCACGCGCCAGCGGTTGTGCCGGCGTGGTGCTCGGCAAGGCATTGCTGGACGGTCGCCTTGAATTGGCGCAGGCGCTGACATGCTGAGCCGGCGGCTGATCCCGTGTCTGGACGTGCGTGATGGCGTGGTGGTCAAGGGCGTGCGTTTTCGCGATCACGTGGTGGTAGGAGCGATCGAGGAACTGGCGCTGCGTTATCGCGATCAAGGCGCCGATGAGCTGGTGTTCTACGACATCACCGCCAGCCCCGAGCAGCGCACCGTCGATCGGCATTGGGTGCAGCGGGTGGCACGGTTGATCGATATCCCGTTCTGCGTCGCCGGTGGCATTCGCAGTGTCGCCGATGCGCGCGCCGTACTGCATGCCGGTGCCGACAAAATTTCGGTGAACACCCCGGCGCTGGAGCGGCCGGAGTTGATCGACGAGTTGGCCGCCGTGTTCGGCGTGCAATGCGTGGTGGTGGGTATCGACAGCCTGCGTGATGGCGATGGCGAATGGCGGGTGCGGCAGTACAGCGGCGACCCATCGCGCACCTGTGCGCCGGGTGTGCGCACGCTCGACTGGCTGCGCGAGGTGCAACAACGCGGGGCTGGCGAGATCGTGCTCAATTGCATGGGCACCGATGGCGTGCGCGCGGGTTATGACCTGGCGCAATTGCAGGCGGCGCGCGCGCTGTGCCGGGTGCCGCTGGTGGCGTCCGGCGGTGCCGGCGCGATGGCGCATTTTGCCGAAGTGTTTGCCAACGCCGATGTCGATGCCGCACTGGCCGCCAGCGTATTCCATTCCGGCGAGATCGCCATCCCCGCACTGAAAACGTATCTGGCGGACCGTGGCATCACGGTGCGGCCAGTGGAGAGTGACGATGCAACCCGATGAGATCGCCATCCTGGCGTTCGCCAAACAGGGCGGCCTGCTGCCGGCCATCGTTCAGCATGCCCAAACCGGCCAAGTGCTGATGCTGGGCTACATGAACCGCGAAGCATTGGACAAAACACTGACGAGCGGACAGGTGACGTTCTACAGCCGCAGCCGCGAGTGCCTGTGGACCAAAGGCGAAACCTCGGGGCACGTGCTCGATCTGGTTGGCATCGAGAGCGACTGCGACCACGACACCCTGCTGGTGCAGGCGCTGCCGCACGGCCCCACCTGCCACCTCGGCCGGCCAAGCTGTTTTCCCGACGCGCCGGAGAACTTCCTCGCCACCCTCGATGCGCTGGTGAAGGATCGCGCCATCGCCGCACCGGCGGACAGCTACACCGGCAAACTGTTTGCCGCCGGCGTGCGCCGCATCGCGCAAAAAGTGGGCGAGGAGGGCGTGGAAACCGCACTCGCAGCGGTGGCGCAGGATGATGACGCCCTGCTCGGCGAAGCCGCCGATCTGATCTATCACCTGCTGGTACTGCTGCGCGCACGCGGCCTCGGGCTGGCCGATGCCGTGGCGGTGCTGGCGCAGCGGCACGCCGGCAAGCCATAACGTTCTGGTTGTGCGCCGTTTATTACGTCAAAGCAGGGCCGTTGGTCGGCAAAGGACGCGAAGAGCGCAAACGAGAATCCAGCGCAATGGCACTGGTATCGCCGTCATGCCCGCCCCCGATTCACGTATTCGAGGGCAACCTGCAGCGGGCATCCAGCGCCTTTCGCTGTTGCCAAAACTCCGGAAGCCACTGGATTCCCGTTGTCACGGGAACGACAGCATGGAAACAGCCGCTTCCCGGGCTCGCGGACGGATTTCATGACGTTCTTGGCGTCTTGGCGTCTTGGCGAGAGCTGGCTTCTTTTGCATCCACAAGTACCGACGAGCCAAAAAAGTTCGAACGCACTTGTTGCAATCCGCTCCGGCTCCTCCTTTGCGCACTTCGCGTCCTTTGCGGACCCAAGGCTTTGTGCGTTGGCTTCGGTGCCAACTGATTGAAGCACGGTAGCGGGTACGCGACCCACGCGCCACACATTGGCCTAAAATGGCGCAACCACTCACCGGAAGAAATATCGCCGTGACCACCATCGAGCACGAAGATTTTGTGCAGAGTATCGCCGATGCGCTGCAATACATTTCCTACTATCATCCGGTCGATTACATCAAGAACCTCGCTGCTGCCTACGAGCGTGAGCAATCGCCGGCGGCCAAGGACGCCATCGCGCAGATATTGGTCAATTCGCGCCTGTGCGCGGAAGGGCATCGGCCGATCTGCCAGGATACCGGCATCGTCACCGTGTTCCTCGAAGTGGGCATGGATGTGCGCTGGCACGCCAAGGGTTCGATCCAGGACATGGTGGACGAAGGCGTTCGCCGCGCCTACCTGCACCCGGACAACAAACTGCGTGCCAGCGTGCTCGCCGACCCCGCTGGCAAGCGAACCAACACCCGCGACAACACGCCAGCGGTGGTCAATGTCACGCTGGTGCCGGGCAATACGGTGGACGTGATCGTCGCCGCCAAGGGCGGCGGCTCCGAGGCCAAGAGCAAGTTTGCGATGCTCAATCCGTCCGATTCGATCGTCGATTGGGTGCTCAAGACGGTACCGACGATGGGCGCTGGTTGGTGCCCGCCGGGCCTGCTCGGCATCGGCATCGGCGGCACCGCCGAAAAGGCGATGTTGCTGGCCAAGGAAGCGCTGATGGAGCCGATCGACATCACCGAGCTGATCGCGCGCGGCGCCAGCAACCGGGCCGAGGAACTGCGCCTTGAGCTGTACGAAAAGGTCAACGCGCTGGGCATCGGCGCGCAGGGTCTGGGCGGCCTCACCACCGTGCTCGACGTCAAGGTGAAGGACTATCCCACCCATGCCGCCAACTTGCCGGTGGCGATGATTCCCAATTGCGCGGCGACACGGCATGCGCATTTCACGCTCGATGGCAGCGGCCCGGTGGCGCTCGATCCGCCGTCGCTGGCCGATTGGCCGACGCTCACCTATGACGCCAGCACCGGCCGACGGGTGAATCTCGACACCATCACCGCCACTGACGTGGTCCGCTTCAAACCCGGCGAAGTGTTGCTGCTCAGCGGCAAGCTGTTCACTGGCCGCGACGCCGCACACAAGCGCATGGTGGAGATGCTGGATCGCGGCGAAGCGCTGCCGGTGGATCTGCGCGGCAAGTTCATCTACTACGTTGGCCCGGTTGATCCGGTGCGCGACGAAGTGATGGGCCCGGCCGGCCCGACCACCGCCACGCGCATGGACAAGTTCACCGAACAGGTGCTGGCGCAGACCGGCCTGCTCGGCATGATCGGCAAGGCCGAGCGCGGCCCGGCGGCCATCGCAGCGATCAAGAAGCACCGCTCGGTGTACCTGATGGCGGTTGGCGGCGCCGCCTATCTGGTGTCCAAGGCGATCAAGGCTGCGCGCGTGGTCGGCTTCGCCGACCTGGGCATGGAAGCGATTTACGAGTTCACCGTGCAGGACATGCCGGTCACCGTTGCGGTCGATTCCACGGGCGAATCGGTGCACCAGACTGGCCCGCGCGAATGGCAGTCGCGGATCGGCAAGATTCCGGTGGTGCTGGAGTAGGGTGCCTGCTTGGGTGTCGCTGCGGTAGGGCATTGCAACGCAATCGATGGCATCGCCGTGCCGAGCGACGCCAGGACACTGGCCTGGCGTCGTCTCGCCGGATGTGCTGGCGGTGCTCAGAAGCGGAAGGTCAATGCGCCCTGGATGCGATAGTCGAGCTTGTCCTGATCGCCCTTGAAACGCTCGACCAGCGGCAGGCCAAACGACAGCCCGAGGCCGACGTCGTTGGTGAGCGCAACCTGGATGCCAGGTGACAGGTAGAGTTGGTTGACACCGGAATTGCGCTCGCGTGCGCCGTCCACCGTTTGCCGCTCGCGCCAGGTTCCATTGAGTTCCAGGATCAGGTCGACTGCGTTGGCAAGGCGATGGCTTACCGCCGCGTTGTAGGAGAAGATGTCGCCAAGGTTGGTGTTCTGCGTGCCTTCGCTGGTCAGCGTGTACACGCTGCTCAGGTTGAAGGTTGTCGCGCCCGCGACGCGCGTGTATGCCAAGCCCAGGAAAGGATCCCAAGAGCCGCTGCCCGGCTGGTGCTCGGCCTCGAAGCGCGACCCTGAAAGGGTTCTTTCGTCGGTTTTTCCGGTAGGCACCTTGATCCCGAACAACACTGCCGCGTGCTGCCCGGCTTGATCGTCATGGAAAAAACGATACTGTCCAAACGCCGAGAGATCGCCGACGCCGGTGGCATCACCCAAGGTGTCGATTTCACCGTCTTCGGGTTCGCTCACCGAGTTGCGCACGTTGTAGGGCAAGCGAAAGCCAACGGTCAGGTCGTCGCTGACGCCGTAGGCAAGGCCCAACGACGTGCTCCACAGCGAGCGCACGCGATGCAGGTCGGCGGTCGCATCGGCTTCATGTAATGCCAGTGCGCGATCAGCGGGAAGCGTCTGCACGTTGATGTACTCCGAGCGCAACCCGAATGCCCAGTCGCCCCTGCCGAGGCCGATGGCACTTTCGGTGCCGATTGCACCGGAGATCTGGCCGCCACCGAGTGAATTCGATCCGGCGTGGCTGGCATTGGCGACACCCGGCAACGCAGCCGCCATGGCGAGTGCCAATGCGATACTCAAGCGGGCAAGGGGCAGGGTGGCGGGAAAGGTTTGGCGACGGGATGCACCGAGATCAGTCATGAATCCGATTCCTTGGTAAAGGTGGCAACAAAGGTGCCGTGCATACTGCGTGGCGAGCAAACACGGGTCAATGCGGCACTTCACCGCGCTAAAAGTCACCTGAAAGGTGTTTTGGAAACGCGCATCGATGCAAAGTCTTCGCGTGCCATGGATGGCCTGCGTACGGAGCAATCACATCACGCACGGGATTGTTCCGGCGGCGACGAGATCAGCGATGTCGGTCTTCGCGAGTCTGAAACGTCCGGGATGGCCGTGTTCAGGCCATCCGATCAGCACGCGTTGCGGCGGTGGCAGGCTGCGCAAGCGCAGCGCTTGCGCGCAATGGCCAGCGACACCGACAGGGAACTATCGCAGGCAATGACGTTCGGATAAGGTGCATCAATTTCCCCGCGAGGCTTATGGCGATCAGGCAAGGACTTCCCCGCGCAGTGGTTGCGCCGCGCGCGCTGCGAAAAACCCCGTGTTGGGCGCGCGTGTTGCTGACGCTGGGGCTGTTTTCCGGCGTGGCCCCGGGTATCGCCGCCAGCGGCGATGGCGTGCTGGCGGGCTTCGAGCGCCCCAATGTGCAGCTTGCCGACTATCGCGGGCAGGTCGTGTTGCTGCATTTCTGGGCCTCGTGGTGTGCGCCGTGCCTGCGTGAGATTCCCGCGCTGGAAGCCTTTTACAATGGCCCATATCGCGAGCTTGCCGAGCGCGGTCTGGTGGTGCTCACGGTCAGCAATGATTTCCGGATCGGCGATGTCCGCCGCTTTCAGACCGAACGCACGTTGTCGGCGCCGATCTTTCTTGACATGCTCGGCAGCCTGCATGACGAGATGAAGATGATCGGTCTTCCTGCAACCGCCGTGATCGGTCGCGACGGGCAGGTCGTCAAACGGCTCTACGGTTCACAGGATTGGGAAAGCCCAGCATTTCGGGCGATGATAGAAGGCTACGTTGCCAACTGATGGGCAAATCGATGCATCGCACGCGCAAGGGATATCCGATGGACAGCACACGGCCGCACAGCCCGATGCTCGGGGTGGTTTCACTGTTAATGCTGCTGGCAGCTTCCGGCATGGCAATGGCGCAATCGGCTGGCGACGCTGCCGAGCCGAGCGATCTTGGCCTGCCCAAGGATTTCGCGCCAGCGCTCGCCGCCGAGTCGGTGGATACCGCACCGGCACCCATCGCTGCGAACCCCGATGCGATTGACAGCCTGCTCGCCGAGCTTACCGCTACCAGCGAGGCGATCAAGGAGCAACCCGGCGCGACCGAGGCGACGCAATTTCCGGGTGTTGCCGGCCCGAGCGACTGGATTCAGGCCATGCGCGTGACGCGCGACGACAACCCGTTGCTGGACAGTGCCTGCAAGGATCAGGCAATGCGCGTGTCGATGGAATCATTGGCTGCGCTGGAAGGCGCCGAGGGCGAGCATGGCGCCATGCAGGCCGCTGCCGACCATGTACGCCAGCATCAGGGATTCATCAAGGATGGCAGCATCTCGCATGCCGATTACCTGCGCGAGATTGCCGAGTGCACCAGTTTTTGCGCGCCGCTGGTGGCGCAACTGATGCAATGCCATATTCTCTCGGTAGCGCGCCTGGAGCATGGCATCGTGTTGTTCGATCTGGGCAGCGACACGGTAACGCCGAGCTTCAAATCCGGGCTGCTCGACACGGTGTCCAAACAGTTGCAGGAAAACGCCGGCCACAAGGCGGTGCTGATCGGCCGGGCCAGCCAGATTGGCGATTTGCGTCACAACCGCGCCCTGTCGGCACGCCGCGCGCTGGCCGTGAAAGACGTGTTGCTGGGGGCGGGGATTGCCGCAGAGCGTATCGAAACCATGTGGTTCGGCTGGGAGCCGCCGCAGATCAGTGATGTGGTTGCCAGCGAATATGGCGTGTCACGGTTGTACGATACGGTTGGCCGCGACAAGATCAATCAGAGTGTGGTGGTGGTGATCTACTGAGCGCCGCGCATGGCAGGTACGCCGCACTACACACGCTCCTGCGCTTGCAACAAGGCCAACAGACCGGTAAGCAGCGTGCTGGGGTTGGGCGGACAACCCGGCAGGTACAGATCTACCGGAACCAGTTCGGCCAGATCCTTCGCTACCGCGTAGCTACCGGCAAAACAGCCGCCGTTGCGCGCGCAGTCACCGACCGCAACCACCCATTTCGGGCTGGGCGTGGCGTGGTAGGTGCGCAGCAGTGCCTCACGCATATTGCAGGTGATCGGGCCGGTAATCAGCAGCACGTCGGCGTGCCGCGGTGAGGGCACAAAATGCAGGCCGAAGCGTTCCAGATCGTAAAACGCATTGCTGAGCGCGTTGATTTCCAGTTCGCAGCCATTGCACGATCCGGCATCGATCATGCGGATCGCCAGACTGCGCCCCAAGCGTTGGCGGGCGCGGCCATCGAGCGCGGCTGCCAACTCGGCCACCGCGTCGGCGGGCGGCGGCGGTTCGGTCAAGGGCAATTGATTCAGACTCTGGAACAGCAGTTTGCGCATGGTTGATCAAGATTACAGGTCGTGGCCCGAATAAGAGCAGTTGAACGATTTGTTGCACAGCGGAAAGTCAGCAACGATGTTGCCGTCAAAGGCCGCTTCCAACAGCGGCCAGTGAAACCAGGACGGATCGCGCAAATGACAACGGGCAACCCGGCCGTCGGCGCCGACACGCACCCAGGCCAGCACGTCGCCGCGGAAACCTTCGACCAGGGCGATGCCCTCAACGATGCCAGCACAAACCGGCAGTGCCATTCGCACTGGGCCGGCGGGTAGCTCGGCAAGAATCTGTTCGATCAGGCGCAGGCTTTGTTCGACTTCCTCGATACGGATCCAGACGCGGTCGTTGACGTCGCCGTTTTGGCGCACCGGCACGGTAAAGTGCAAGCGGTCGTAAGGCGCGTAACCGGGCACGCGGCGGGCGTCGAAATCGCGTCCGGAGGCGCGCCCGACATAGCCACCGGCAGCAAAGGAACGGGCCAGGCCGCCATCAAGTATGCCGGTGCCGACCATGCGGTCCTGCAGCGAGGCGGTGCTGTCGTAGAGTTCGATCAGCGCCGGAAAGTGTAGCCGCACTTCGTCGATCAGGGCCTGCACTGCGCCACCGCCACCCGCGTCGATGTCCGCCACGAGCCCGCCGGGGACCACGCAATCACGCATCTGACGGTGGCCAAAAGCGCTGGCCGCGGCGCGCAGCACGCGTTCGCGCAGCACCGCGCAATGCGCCTGCATCAGGCCGAAGCCGGCATCGTTGCAGATCGCGCCGATGTCGCCGAAATGATTGCCAATGCGCTCAAGCTCAGCCATCAGGGCGCGCAGCCACTGCGCCCGCGGCGGCACCCGCGCCGTACACGCCGATTCAACGGCGTGCGCAAACGCCAGCGCATAGGCAACTGTGCTGTCGCCGCTGACCCGGCCGGCCAATTGGCTGGCGCGGGCCAGATCGGCGCCCAGCAGCAGGCGTTCCACGCCTTTGTGCGCATACCCCAGGCGGGCCTCCAGACGCACCACGATTTCGCCGCTGGCGGTGATCCGGAAATGGCCGGGCTCGATTATGCCGGCGTGCACCGGGCCAACCGGAATCTGATGCAGGCTGTGGCCTTCGTTGGCGAGGAAAGCATACCGCCGGCCACCGCCGTCGTTGTGGGTAGCGGCAGCCAGTGGATGCGTCACCGGCCAGCGGCCATGATCGAGCCATGGGCGGGTATCGGGCAGCCCTTCCGGGACCAGCCCGTACATATCGAACAGTGCGCGCTCCAAGCGCAACGCTGCCGGGTGGCGCAATCCGATCGACGGATAGCAGCGCTCCGGACACGGCAGGCTGAGCACGGCAAAACTGACTTCGCGCGGATCGTGCAGCGCCATGTGCACACTATCGACATCGCCCCACAAGCCGAGCAGCGACAGCTCGCCCACCGCCAACTGCGCCGCCGCCAGATTCCAGTGCTGGCTATCGACCAGCCAGCGCGGCCACGGCCGGTGCCCGGGCACCGGCTGACCCGGGCCGAACCGGCTCAGTGGCTTGGCAATGGCGATGACGGTGTCAGTCACGTGATCGATCTCATCCGAGCATGGCCGCCACATGCTGGAACCACAGCACCAGCGCGGGGGGCAAGTACAAACCAGCGCTCAACACCAGCGCCAGATGGGCGTACAGCGGCACATACGAAGCCTTGACCGCAGCGGTGCTGCCGCTGGGCTCGCCAAACGCCAGCGCGGTCAGCCGCAACAGCAGTGCACCGAACGCAACCAGCAGGCCAAGCACCAGTGGCAGGGCCAGCCACGGCGCGTGCGCAATGGTCGAACTGACAACCAGAAATTCGCTCATGAAGATGCCCATCGGCGGTACCCCGGCGATCGCCAGCACGCCGCCGACCAGGCCCCAACCGAGCAGCGGGTGGGTCTGGGTCAGCCCACGGATATCGGCGATGTTCTGGGTGCCCTTGATTTGGGCGACGTGGCCGACCGCAAAAAAGATCGCCGATTTGGTCAGGCTGTGCATGACCATGTGCAGCAGTCCGGCAAAGTTGGCAATCACGCCGCCCATGCCGAATGCGAACGTGATGATTCCCATGTGTTCGATCGAGGAATAAGCAAACAGCCGCTTGATGTCGCGTCGACGATAGAGCATGAATGCGGCAAACACCAGCGAGACCAGGCCCATGATCATCATCAGCGGCCCCGGCGCCAACGCCCCCGGGCTGGCGGCGAGCAGCAACTTGTAACGCAGCAGGGCGTACAGGGCGACATTGAGCAACAACCCCGACAACACCGCCGAGATCGGCGTTGGACCCTCGGCATGGGCATCGGGCAGCCAGGCGTGCAGCGGCGCCAGCCCCATCTTGGTGCCATAGCCGAGCAACAGAAACACAAATGCCAGATTCAACAGGGCCGGATCAAAGGCCGCCACGTTTTGCATCAGCACTGTCCACAGCATGGCGTTGTTGCCTTCACCGACTACCGGTTGTGCCGCCATGTACACCAGAATGGTGCCGAACAAGGCCAGCGCGATGCCAACACTGCCGAGTATGAAATATTTCCAGGCCGCTTCCAACGCCGCTGGGGTGCGATAGATGCCAACCATCAGCACCGTGGTCAGTGTCGCCACTTCCACGCCAACCCACATCAGCCCGAGATTGTTGGCGACGAAGGCCAGGTTCATGGCGAACGCCAGTACCTGATACATCGCATGGTAGAAGCGCAGGTAGGGTGCCGGCAGCTTGCCGGTCTCCAACTCATGGCCGATATAGCTGGCGCTGAACACGCTGGTGGTGAACGCGACGAAGGTATTGAGCACAATGAATACGATGTTCAGATCATCGACCAGCAGATAATTGCCCGGTGGCGGACGCTCGACAAAAAACAGCGATGACGCCGCCAACAGGGTCGCCAGCGCCGCCAGCACATTGATGCGTGCCGACACTTTGTAGTTGGGCAGCAGCGCCAGTACAGGCGCACTCAGCAGTGGAATCAACACCACCATCAACACCGGATCGAAGGCCCAGGCACCCACTATTGGCCCCCACGATGGCTATCGAGCGCACTCAAATCGACGGTATCGAAGCGCTCGCGGATGCGGAACAGGAAAATACCAATGACGATGAACGCAATCAGCACCGAGAACGCCACGCTGATCTCGACCACCAGCGGCATGCCCTTGGCACCGGTCGCCGCCAGCACCAGGCCATTTTCCAGTGACATGAAACCGATCACCTGGCCGACCGCGTTGCGCCGGGTCACCATCATCAACATGCCGAGCAGAATCACCGACAGCGCAAATGCCAGATCTTCGCGCGCCACCGGTGCGGCGTTGCCAGTCACCCGCAACATCACCACCATCGACAAGGCGACCAGACCGATACCGATGAACATGGTCGAGCCGATGCCGACCACCGGCTCGATCTCGCGGTGGATACCGAGTTGCTTGATGATGCGGTGTAGTGCCACCGGAATGACAATCGCCTTGAACAGCAGCGCAATCGCTGCCGTGATGTAAAGGTGCGGCGCCTGCTGCATGTATGCCTGCCAGGCCACCGACAGTGCCAGCAGCACCGCCTGCACGGCGAAAATATTGATCAGTGCAGACAGCCGATCCTGATACAGCATCATGAAACTGACCAGCACCAGGCCTCCGGCCAGTGCATGGGCGATGTCGAAAACCAGACGTTCCACTACAGGCCCCTTGATACAAACAACAGCAGTGTGCCGAGCAGGCCCAGCATCAGTGCCGCGCCCAGGAACTGCGAGACGCGGAACACCCGCATCTTGGCGATCACGGTCTCGAACAGCGCCAGCAATATGCCGAACAACGTCAACTTCAGCAGATAGCTGAGAATGCCGAACCCATACTCGACCGGCGTGCCCCCTTGTGGCGCGATCCCCCAGGGCACGAACACGCTGGCAATCAGCGACACATAGAGCAGCAGTTTGAGCGAGCCGCCAAACTCGATCATCGCCAGATGGCGACCCGAGTATTCGAGCACCATCGCCTCATGCACCATGGTCAGTTCCAGGTGCGAGGTCGGATTGTCCACTGGAATGCGCGCATTCTCGGCCAACGCCACCATGATCAATGCGACCAGTGCCAGCGCCAGCGAGATGCGCATGCCGACGTCGGCACTGGCCAGAAAAACGGAAACGGTCGAGAGCTGGGTGGAGCCCGCAATCAGCGCGACGGTGAACACGATCAACAGCATCGCGGGTTCGGCGAGCGAGGCGATCATCACTTCGCGACTGGACCCGATACCGCCAAAGCTGGTGCCAATATCCATGCCCGAGAGCGCCAGGAAAAACCGTGCGCTACCCAGCAACGCAATGATCGCGATCAGGTCGGCGGCCCAGTTGAACATCAGGCCCGTGGCAAACGTCGGCACCAGCGTGGCTGCCACCCAGGTCGCCGCAAAAATCAGGTACGGCGCCACCCGAAACAACCAGGAGGCGTTGTCCGCCAATACCACTTCCTTGCGCGACAGGCGCAGCAGATCCCGGTAGGGCTGCAACAGCGGCGGCCCCTGTCGACGCAACAACCGCGACTTGGTCTTGCGCACCAAGCCGGTAAGCAACGGTGCCAATGCCAGCACCAAGGCCATTTGCAAGGCCTGCACCAGGACGTCGAGGATCACGGCCATATCGCAAGCACCAGCAGCAGCGTGATCAGGGTGAGGAATACCAGGCTCAAGTAACGCCGGATGGTGAGAAACTGCACCCGGTTGATCTGTTCGGCGCCAAACTGCACGCCGCGCACCACCGGCAAATACAGCAACTCCCAGATGCGGTCACCCAGCGTGGCGACAAACCGTGCCGGCCGGATGTCGCCCGGGGCAGGCAGATCCAACTGCTCGCGCAGGCGAAACGCCAATTCACCGAACACCCGACGAATTGGCTGCGCAAAACTGCCGGCGGTGTACTGCGTCGCCGGATCGGCATCGGGGAAACCGCAGTCCCAGGCTGGCGCTCGACGCAAGGCACGCGAGGCATAACGATGGATCACCAATGCCGCCAGCGTACCGGACAGGGCAATGAACACGAACACCAGCAGGCCGTTGTACGAACTGCGACTGGCGGTGATCGGGATGATCGACAGCCAGGGGATGCTCGCCTGCATCGGCATCCGGTCGCCGATCAGCGATACCGTTACCGGCGCCAGTGCATCGATCACCAGACCCGGCAAAATGCCGGCCAGCAGGCACAACAACGCAAAACTCAGCATGGTCAGCAACGAATAGCGATCCACCTCGTGTGCCTGCATCGCCGCCGCCGAGCGCGGCCGGCCGAGGAAGGTGACGCCGAATGCCTTGACGAAACAGGCGGCCGCCAGCGCCGCCGACAGTGCCAGCAATCCGCCCACCGCCGGCACCATGATCTTGAGCCCCCACTGCGGCAGATCGGTGCTTTGCAAGATCGCCTGAAAGGTCAGCCATTCCGAAACAAAGCCATTCAGCGGTGGCAGCGCCGAGATCGCGACGCAGCCGACCAGAAACGCGAAACTGGTGTACGGCATGCGATGAATCAGGCCGCCGAGTTGTTCCATGTCGCGCTGACCGGTGGCCGTCAGTACCGCACCGGCACCGAAAAACAGCAGGCTCTTGAACAGGGAGTGATTGAATACATGAAACAGCGCTGCGGTCAGCGCCAGTGCCGCGGCGCCGCTCATGGCATTGGTCTGAAATGCCAGCGCCAGCCCCAAGCCGATGTAGATGATGCCGATGTTTTCCACCGTGTGATAGGCAAGCAGACGCTTCAAGTCGTGTTGCATCAGCGCATAAATCACCCCCAGCACGGTGGAGATGCCGCCGAGGCACAATACCAGCAGGCCCCACCACCAAGCGGGTTCGCCGAGCAAATCGAAAATGATCCGCATCGATCCGTACACCGCCACCTTGGTCATCACCCCGCTCATCAGTGCGGAGACGTGGCTGGGCGCGGCGGGATGCGCCAACGGCAACCAAACGTGCAGCGGCACCAGACCGGCTTTTGAGCCCGCTCCCAGCAGCACCAGCACCAGCACCAGCCCGGACAGCGCCGGTGAGTGCGCCGCCGCGCGCATCGCGTCGAAACCATAGTGGCCGTCGGGGCCGGCCAATAACCCGAACGCGAGCAACAAGGCCAAGGTGCCGAAGCTGGCCATGACCAGGTAGATGTAGGCCGCGCGGGTGTTTTCATGGTCGCGGTGTTGGGTCATCACCAGTGCCCACGAGGTCAGCGACATGAACTCCCAACACAGCAAGAACGTAAACGCATCGTCAGCCAGTACGACCAGATTCATGCCGGCCAGGAATGCCGCATAAAACGGCAGTACGCGGTGCGGGGCGGTTTCGTGACGACCATAGCCGAGCGCGTAGACGCTGGCCGCTGCGCCGCCCAGGTTGACCACGATCAGAAAAAAGGTGGCCAGCGCATCAAGCCGGAAATGGGCGCCCAACCACGGCAGACCCAGCGGCAAAACCCGCACGCTGGTGCCGGCGTCGGGCGCGAGCAGATGCAGCACGAGCAGGCCCAGCGCAGCGGCGCACAGCGCGGCGCAGGCGACGTACACCGCGTGGCTTGCCCAGCGCATCTGGCTGAATGTCACCGCCGCCACGGCGGTGGCCAGCAAGGCTGCAACCACCCACAGCAGCATGACCACGGGTGTCATGAGTTGCGCTTCATTGCCACGCCCCAGGCGTGCGCAGCCATGGCTCCGGCGTTGTGCCACATCGCGCCGGCAGCGTAGCAACGCTCCGGCCGCTCGATCCCGGCAGATCAACCCCGACGCCATCCGCCGTGCTGGTCATCGGGATCAACGAACCGCCCTGGCCACGCCCTGCGTGCACCTTCGGGTCGGCAGCGAGCGCTCGGCACGTGCTGCCATTGGACGTTGATCGGGTGTCAGCGGGACACCAGCGGCACGGCGTGACGATGCGGTACTCATGCGGCCGAATGTCCATTCAGTGGGATGAAAACGGAAAACCGGCGGAACGGATCAAATATAGTCTCACGCACCCTGACTGGCAACGACTTCGACACGACTTCGACATACGCGCGGGCATCACGTTGCAGCGCAACGCGGCGTTGATTGTGCAGGCCAGTGGTGATTGCCGCCACTGGCCTGCGACGCCTTGCTGTTACCGGTTGGAGATCATCGGATCGAAAGTCAGCTCGCAATCATTACTGGTGTCGGTTACTTCGATGGCGTAGTAGGCGTTCTCCATCGGCACGTTGTTCTTGTTCATGATGGTGGCGACGCGCGGTGAATTGTTGGGGTTTGACAACTGCTGGTCCGGGTCGTTTTCGAAGCTGACGCCGCGGATTTTCAGCGCCGGGTCACTGGCCAGTTTGACCGTTATCACCACCTTGCCACGGCCGTGTACAACAACGTTGCCGTGATCATCGGAGCCGCCGTCATAGCGATAGGTATAGCTGTTGTCGCATCCGTCCAGCGTGTTCCAACCGGCTTCGGCGGGGGCGCCTTTTTGCACGCTGAGGGTAACGAAGGGCGGGTTGCCGGGTTGCGCATTGGTGTTGGCGGGCTGGTCCATGGCATTGCTCCTTGCGGTGGGTGAAAGCCGGCGGGGATTCGACGGCGGGGTGCGTCACTTGTTGTGGCTTGGCAGCGGGTAGCGCGGGTCGTTGAAGCCGGCGCTGCGCAGAGTGTCAGCCAGCGCCAGTGCTTGTACGGTGTCGCCGGTGTCCTGTGCGAGTTGTGTCCGCAGCACGAGGTTCATCACCCCGGTTTGTGCGCCACTGCTGAGCAATTCGCGCGCTTTGCCCCAGCTTGCCTGCGCCTGCTCTATCTGCCCGGCAGCCTGCTGCACCCGACCGAGTGTCTCGGCGATGTGCGCGGCATCGAGTTTGGCGCTGTCGCGGCCGTTGACATCGTGTGCCGCATCGGCACGCATCATGGCGCTGATTGCCGGCGACATCGCCAGTTCAGGGTGGCCGATATCCAGCACACGCAATGCCTGCACCCGTTCGACCATGGCCAGTGCACGCGCATAGTCGCGGTTGCTCGGGTCTTCGACGGTGAGTTGGGTAAATCCGGCGTGGGCGCTGGTCAACAATTGGTCAGCCAGCCGCGATGCGCCGATGGCACGCGCAAGTTCCGCCTGGGCGCGTTGGCCGTTGTACAGCGAATAGCGCCATTCGGCGTTGCCCGGGTCGTGATCGGCCAGGGTCTGGCCAACGTGGATGCTTTCATCGAGCAGCGCTTCGGCCTCGCCGACCTTGCCCTGATGCGTCAATGCCAGTGCCAAAAATGTTCCGGCGACGCCATAGCGGTTGCTGTAGCGCGGATCTTCGCCGCTGGCATGCAGCTTGGCGAGCAGGCTGTAGGTTTCCCGGAATGCCTGTTCGCTCTCGGCGATCCGGCCCAGATCGAGCAGGGTGGAGCCGGTCCACGACAGCCCTTCGCTGAGGTCAAATATCAACGCGTGGTCAGCGGGCGCATCGACCAGCAGTTGCCGCAGCACGGCCTGTGAATTATTGAAATGACCCAGTGCATCGCTGGCCATGCCCCGCTCGCGGGCGATACTGCCCAGATTGCTGTATGCATATGCCAGCTCGCGCTTGTAGCTGGCATTTTTCGGTTGCCGCGCCAGCAACTCGCGGCTGCGCAGCATGTACCGTTCCAGCGAATCGTCGGCGAAATCCAAATCGTTGCGCTGCCATGCCACGTAACCGACCCAGAACTCGGCTTGCCCCAGTTCGAACAGGTAGTCGTTGTTTTCCGGCTCGCGGCCATACAGCGCCTGGGCTTGGCGCAGCGACTTCTTGAACGCAGCAAGTGCCGGCTTGAGGCGACCCTGGTTGAAGCGCACTTCACCAATCTGGCGCAATGCCTTGGCGCGCGCCAGCACTTCGGCCGCACTGCCGCGATCACCGAGCATATCAAAGTAGTTTTCGGCCTGATCGCCGACCGCATCGAGCAGCTCGAGCTTGCCGAGGGGTTCAAGTTTGCTGCGCAGGTCGCCCAGCATGAACCCGATCAGGTGCTCGGCCTGGCGGCGCCGCAGCTCCGATTCCTGGCGCGAAAGATAGGCCACGATGGCCAGACCGATGGTGACGGTAGTGATCATCAGCAGGCCGGTAGTGACCACCGAGCGGATCCACGCGCGGCGCTGGGCGTCGCGGCGTTTGAGGTCGTCCACGCCGACACACAGCAAGCCGGCGGCAATCTTGAGCAGCGCGGTATGCTTGCCATCGCCCCGGATATCGGCAGCGAGGGGTTCGTGGCGCGGGCTGCCATCCGCGTTGTGCAGCAGGGCCGGCGGGAAGGCACAGTCGCTGGCGCTCGCGTCCGGGCTGCCGGCCACCAGCAGGCAAAACACGCGATGGCTCAGTCCGCGCTGTTGAAAATAGCGGATTTCTTCATTGACCCAGCGCGAGGCGGCAGCAGCCGGGGAGCACACCACCACCAGTGCCTCGGATTCGGCCAGTGCGCGCAGGATCGATTCGGAAAGGTTATCGGCCGAAGCGAGCTCATCGCGGTCGCGAAATACCGGGTACAGGCGCGCCGGCAATGGCTCGGCACCCTCACGCTGCCGCAGCCGTCGTGGTACCCGGTAGCGCTCGAGCGCGCGTTGCAGCCACCGCGACCAGGATTCGTCGGCATGGCTGTAGCTTATGAAGGCGTGATAGCGTCCTGCCAACGTGGTTGACTCCGAAAAAATGCCAAACGATACCCACAACGGGCAACGCAATAACGTCGCCCGGCCGGCCAACCATGGATCGGGCTGCGCGGGCGCTGGCCGATTGCCGACGCCATTTGCGTTGGCGGTTGGGGGGTTGCGTGTTGACGGAGCCTGTGTGCTGGCGACGCTGCCGACAATCGGGGGCACCGAGAGGATTTCATGATGAGCGCAAACCTCACGCAAAACGCCGCGATCGACCCTGATCGGGGCGTGAACTTCGGGCAGTGGCGGTGTTGTCAACGCGGCCTGCCGGCAATCGCTCGCGTGCGCGCCGTGGTGTTCGTGTGCACCGCGGTGTTTGCCCAGCGCACCGCGTTGCAGCGTCGCTGTGGGCTTGCGTCCATCCGCGCCGCTCGTACCATCTGCACGACGCCTGCCGTGGCTGTGGTTGCGGCTGTTGCCGGCGAGGCGGTCGGGTTGTTCGAGCGGCCCCCGGCACGATGGGATGCGTGCGCATGACCAACCCCATAGCGGCTACCTATCGCGGCTACCTGGCGTGTTTTGCCGCGTTCGGCCACCTGTTCAGCGGTCCGTACCACGGTACCTGCGACGTGCTGGCCCGGTTGCGGGCATTGCTGGGCCGCGCCGCGGTTGCCGCGCCAGCGGGCGTCACGTTTTCGGATATCGACAGCGCGGCGACGCGTGCCGGTGAGGTCTATCGCGGTGTGGGTGTGGCGGTCGGTGTCAGCGGCATTGCGATCCTGTTCTGTGCGCTGGCGCCGCTGATGTTCGCGCTGTCGCATCACGCCGCGCAAATCATCGGCGTGATCAAGGTGGCACTGATGCTTTTGGCGCTGGCATTGTTGCTGTACGGCATTCATTCGCAGTTGCGCTCGCGCTGGATCACGCTGCGGCGGCAGGCCGAGCGGCTGCGCTATCGGCGCTTGCGCCACAGTATCGAGGCGCTGGCGTTGCTGGATCAGGCGGCGCCGGAAGGCGATGGCGCTGCGGCGGATTTGCCGCGACTCGAGGCCAGGCGAACATTGCAGACCGAGCTTGACGGGGTGTTGCACGGTGGCAGCAGCCAGATCGCCTACAACACGCACAAGGCCGCGCAATACCTGCACATCGAGGAGTTTGCCGACAGCCTGGGCTGGATGGGCTTCTCGCTGGCCTTGGCGGCGGCGGTTGCACATCTGGTCTGGCATCATCCGATACTGATTTTTTTCACCGCGTTTGTGCCGACGCTGGTCGGTGGCATCCACGGTATCAATCAATTTCTGCGTATCCGCGAGTTGGCCGAGCATCACGGCAAGATGGCCGATCGCCTGCGCATGGTCGCCGACGAGTTGGCACTGCCCACTGCCGTTGACGATGAACGGCTGGTGGTGCTGGCACGGCAGGCGGTGCAGGCGCTGCAGGACCACGATGCGCACTGGGAAGAGGAAGTCGCCAGACATGCATTGAAGGCGGGGTGAGACGACATGAAGGCGATCAAGCACACGGTATGTGTCCGGGTCGAGTTTGCCGAAAGCAACGGCGTGCTGAACACCCGCGAGGGCGCGGTTTCCTATCGCCAGGGTGATGCGATGATGACCGGGCCATCCGGTGAGCGCTGGCCGATCAGTCGGCAGCGCTTTGAGGCGACCTACGAACCGGCCACCTCGGCGTTGGGGCAGGGCTGGTATTGCAAGCGGCCACTGGTGGTGGATGCGCGCCAGGCGATCAGCGAAGAACGCGTGCACCTGCGCCGCGGTGAGGGCGTGTTGCAGGCCCGCCCGGGCGATTGGGTGGTGACCGCTCCCGATGGTGGGCAATGGGTGGTGGAGCAGGACATTTTTGCGCAGACCTACGCGTTGCTTGACCAGGCCGATGGCTGAGGCATCCGCAATCGATCTGCCCGGGTCACGTACAATGCGCGCATGCCTTTACTCACTCTCAACCACGTCGACTACGGCGTCGGTGGCCCGCTGCTACTTGAAAAAGTGGATTTCAGCGTCGACCCCGGCGAACGCATTGCTCTGATCGGCCGCAACGGGGCCGGAAAATCCACCTTGCTGCGCTTGTTGTCCGGCGATATCCGCGCCGATGATGGGCAGTTGCGGCGCAGCGATGGGGTGCGTATCGCCCGGCTCACCCAGGAAGTGCCGCCAGCGCTGGCCGGCAGCGTTTACGATGTGGTGGCGCAGGGGCTGGGCGAGCTCGGCGACTGGCTGGCCAGCTTCCACCGGCTCAGCCACGCGCCCGAGGGGCAAGTGGATGTTGACGCCATGGCGCACGTGCAGACGCTGATCGAGGCGCACCATGGCTGGTCGGTCGATAGCCGGGTGGAGCAGGTGATCCAGCGTCTGGACCTGCCCGCCGATGCGCAATTCGCCGCGCTGTCGGGCGGCATGAAGCGGCGCGTACTGCTCGGTCAGGCCTTGGTCACCGAGCCCGATTTGTTGCTGCTCGACGAGCCGACCAACCATCTCGATATTGCCTCGATCGACTGGCTGGAAGGTTTTCTCGCCGCCCGCAAGGGTGCGCTGATTTTTGTCACCCACGACCGCCGTTTTCTGCGCGCGTTGGCCACCCGTATCGTTGAAATCGACCGCGGGCAGGTGACCTCGTGGCCCGGTAACTGGGACAACTATGTGCGCCGCCGCGAGGAGCGTCTGAATGCCGAGAGCCAGAACAACGCGCGTTTCGACAAGATGCTGGCGCAGGAAGAGGTTTGGATCCGCCAGGGCATCAAGGCGCGCCGTACCCGCGATGAAGGCCGGGTGCGCAGGCTGGAGCAAATGCGCCGCGATCGCGAGCAACGCCGTGAGCAACAGGGCGCCGTGAAAATGGCGGTGGCCGATGCCGGCGCTTCCGGGCGCAAGGTGATCGAGGCCAAGGGCATCGGTTTCGGCTACCCCGGTCTGACGCTGCTTCAGGATTTCTCGACCACCATCCTGCGCGGCGACCGCATCGGCCTGGTTGGCGCCAACGGTAGCGGCAAAACCACCTTGCTCAAGCTGCTGCTGGGCGATCTGGCGCCACAAACCGGCGAGGTGCAGCGCGGCAGCAACTTGCAGATCGCCTATTTCGACCAGCATCGCAGCACCTTGCGCGAAGATTGGAACGCGCTCGACAACGTGTCCGAAGGCCGCGAGTTCATCGAAATCAACGGCGGCCGCAAGCACGTGATCGGCTACCTGCAGGATTTTCTGTTCACCCCCGAGCGCGCGCGTGCGCCGATCACCCGGCTCTCGGGCGGCGAGCGCAATCGCCTGCTGTTGGCCAAATTGTTTGCACAGCCCTCGAACCTGCTGGTGATGGATGAGCCCACCAACGACCTCGACGTGGAAACGCTGGAACTGCTGGAAGACCTGCTGGCCGACTACCCCGGCACCCTGCTGCTGGTCAGCCATGATCGTGATTTTCTCGATGCAGTGGTGACCTCCACCATCGTCATGGAGGGCGACGGCCGTGTCGGCGAGTTTGTCGGTGGCTACAGCGACTGGCTGCGGCAACGACGTGGCGCATCGGCGGCCGGGGCGGTGATGCCGGCAAAGGCGGTCGCTGGCACGGCGGCCACGCCGGCCAATCCGCCACCAATCAAGCGCAAACTCAGTTTCAAGGATGCCCGCGAACTGGAGCAGTTGCCGGTGCAGATCGAGCGCCTGGAAGCGGATCTCGCGCAGCTCACCGCGGACTTGGCTGAGCCATCATTTTATCAGCGTGATGGTGCCGTTATCGCGGAACATAACGCCAAAATGGCGGCTATTCAGGCCGGCCTCGACAGCCTGTATCGGCGCTGGGAGGCGCTTGAGAACCCGGGCCGTGGATGAGCCTTGCTATGACCATCGGCCATCGGCACGGCGTAGCGGCGGCCATGGGCGCGATCGTTCAAGTTTGCTGCTGTTGTGCCGATAATCGCGGTAAGTGGGTGGTCAGGAGAACCAGCGTGTGCCAACAAGTCAAGCCGATATCGCGATGACGTCTGCCGTTGAGCCCATTGCCGCGGCGCCCGTGTTGCGGCAGTTGGCGCAACTCACGGCTGAGCGCGACATCGAGTTGCTCGAAGGGCAGTTGTTGCGCACCGTGCAGTTGCTGCTGCACGCACACGAAGTGTTCTGGCTGCGGATCGATCGCGGCACCGCCCGCTTCGCGTTGACCCAACTGCGGGTCAACGGCGAGGCCAGCGACGTGATGCCGCGCCAGGATGGACGCCTTGGCCACGATCCCCCCGCTGGCTGGGCTGCCGACGCCTGGGCGGATGTCATGGCGGCAGTGCACACGGATGGCGTGGCCAGCCACCCGGCGATGGTGGCCGGCTTGCATATCCATCCGCTGCGTAACGGTGATAGCACGCTTGGCCACGTTCTGGTGCGTGAGCCACACGCCAGGCTGGATGCCGATTTGTTCGCCAGCGTGCTGGATGTGCTGCGCAATCACTTTGCATTGCTGGAAGAAAATCAACGCGACAAGCTCACCGGCCTGCTCAACCGAAAAACCTTTGACGACAGCATTTCCCGGCTGCTGCGCCTGATTGCCGCGTCGGCGGAGCATCGACCATTGGACGAGCGACGGCAGGCAATGCGCGAGGGAGCAGAGCGCTACTGGCTGGCAGTGGCCGACATCGACCACTTCAAGCGCATCAACGATACGCTGGGGCATTTGTACGGCGACGAGGTGCTGTTGCTGCTGGCGCAGGTGATGAAACGCAGTTTCCGCCATTACGACCTGTTGTTTCGATTCGGCGGCGAGGAGTTCGTCATTGTCGTCGCCGCACCGAACCGAGCCAGCGCACAGATTGCGTTCGAGAAGTTTCGCCGCAATGTTGAGGCGTTTGCATTTCCGCAAGTCGGGCAGGTGACCATCAGCCTGGGTGCAACCCAGATCGAGCAGCGCTTCATTCCCTCGGTGTTGGTGGGGCGGGCCGATCAAGCGCTGTATCACGCCAAGCGCAACGGCCGCAATCAGTTGCATTTTTTCGAACAACTGGCGGCGTCGGGGGAAGTGCTTTCGACGCCGCAACAGGGCACCATCGAGTTGTTTTGAACCGTGCGTTGCTCTGACTGTGGCTACAGGGTGCACGGCATCGCGTAAACTGTGCAGCCACCCGATTTTCGATCTGTCATGCCCGCCATCACCCGTGTTCTCACCGGCATCACCACTTCGGGCACCCCGCACCTGGGCAATTATGTGGGCGCAGTGCGGCCGGCGGTGGCCGCCAGCCGGCGGGCCGGGGTGGAAAGTTTCTATTTCCTTGCCGATTACCATGCCCTGATCAAGACCACCGACCCGCTGCGAGTGCAGCGCTCGACGCTGGAAATTGCCGCCACCTGGCTGGCCTGCGGGCTGGACCCGGAGCGGGTGTGGTTTTACCGGCAAAGCGACATCCCCGAGATTCCCGAACTGACCTGGCTGCTGACCTGCATCGTTGCCAAGGGCCTGCTCAACCGTGCCCATGCCTACAAGGCGGCGGTCGATCGCAATACCCAGGAACACCAGGACCCCGATGCCGGCATCAATGCCGGGCTGTACATGTACCCGGTGCTGATGGCGGCCGATATCCTGATGTTCAAGGCGCATTCCGTGCCGGTGGGGCGCGATCAGGTGCAGCACATCGAGATGGCGCGCGATATCGCGATGCGCTTCAATCATTTGTATGGTGGCGAATATTTCGTGCTGCCCGAGGCGGCGATCGAGGCGCATGTGGCCACATTGCCCGGCCTCGATGGCCGCAAGATGAGCAAGAGCTACGACAACACCATCGCCTTGTTCGCGCCGGCCGACCAACTGAAAAAGCAGATCGCCGGCATCGTCACCGATTCGCGCCTGCCGGGTGAACCCAAGGAGTGCGACAACTCCACCGTATTCACCCTGTATCAGGCGTTTGCCAGTGCCGAGGAAACCACCGCCATGCGCGCTGCGTTCGCCGATGGCATTGGCTGGGGCGATGCCAAACAAACGCTGTTCGAGCGCATCGATGCCGAGCTGGCACCGGCGCGTGAGCGCTACCAGCAGTTGCTCGACCGGCCGGCGCACATCGAGGCCATCTTGCACGCCGGAGCGGCCAAGGCGCGTGCCCTGGCCAGCCCCTTCATGCGTGAGCTGCGTGCGGCGGTGGGCTTGCGCTCGTTGCTGACGAGCGCAAGCAGCGATGGCGATAACGGCAAGCGCAAAGCCGCCAAGCCGGGCTTCAAGCAATACCGCGAAAGTGATGGCCAGTTCTACTTCAAGCTGGTAAACGACGATGGCCGCGTGCTGCTGCACAGCGCGGCGCACGACAGCCCGCGCAGTGCCGGGCAATGCATCGCGCAATTGCGTAACCATGCCGGTACGGGGCTGCTCCAGGTTGACGCACGCACGGTAAAACGCGGGGGCGCGGTGATCGGCGAGCTGGGCGAGATGGCGACGCTGGATGACGTCGTTGCCGCATTGATGCGATTGGCAGAGTAAACGGCGATGGTCTTTGCTGCGAATCCCAACCTCGCCCTGATCGGTTTGCTGCCGTTGTGTGGCGTGCTGGCATGGCTGTATTGGACGTTTCCGCGTTCGCTTACCCGCCGCGGTACGCGCCGCCGTTTCGATGGCGCGGTGTTGCTGCTGGCGCTCAGTGCCGGTTTTCTCGGCATGCGTTGGAGCCTGTTGCGCGCCAGTCTCGACGCCGGCGCAATCGCGAAGCCGGCGCTGGTTGCTGCGATCGCCTGTGGCACGTTCGTGGCAGTGCTTGCGCTGGGGGCTTGGTTGCGTGCGCTGCTGTTCCGCGATGCCAACGGCAAAGGCTGATCGCGATGCCCTTCCTTGAACTTTCGCTTTATGTGCGGCAGGCGGATCATGGCCGCTACGAGTCCGCGCTGGAGGATATCGGCGCGCTGTCGGTGACCCTGATGGACGCGCGTGCAGATGCCGCCAACGAGCAGGCCATACTCGAGCCTGGTGTCGGTGAAACGCCGCTGTGGGCGGATCTGCTGGTAACGGCGTTGTTTCCGGCCGGGCACGACCCGGATCTGATCCTCGCTGCCATGGAAGCATTCGATGCCGGGCTGGATTTGCGCTCGGTGCGCATCCGCGACGTGCCCGATCAGGATTGGGAACGCGTGTGGATGGCTGACTACCACCCGCTGGCATTCGGCAAGCGCACCTTCATCGTGCCGTGGAACCGCGACCTGCCTGACGCGGCCAGCGGCGCCGATGCCGCCGTGGTGCGGCTCGACCCGGGCCTGGCATTTGGTTCCGGTACCCATCCCACGACTGCCTTGTGTCTGGAATGGCTCGATGGCCTCGATCTGGCCGGCAAGGCGGTACTCGATTTTGGCAGCGGCTCGGGCATTCTCGCGCTGGCGGCGCTGAAGCTGGGCGCGGCCGAAGCGGTGGCGGTGGACAACGACCCGCAGGCACTGCTGGCCACCGCCGACAACGCCGAACGCAACGCCGTGGCCGACCGCCTGCGCGTGTATCTGCCGGCCGACGAACCGGTGCGGCGTTACCCAGTGGTGGTGGCCAACATTCTGGCCTCGGCGCTGGCGGCACTGGCCGAGCACCTCGCTGCGCGCACGCAACCCGGCGGCGTCATCGCCTTGTCCGGCATCCTCGACGGCCAGCAACCGGAGTTATTGCAGATCTATGCGCAATGGTTCGATGACCTCGCGATTGCGCAGCAGGACGACTGGTTGCGCATCAGCGGGCGGCGGCGAGTTTCCGGGGATTGAGGTATCGTCCATGATGGCGCGCTCGCTCGTGCAATGGCTCGATTACCAGCAACAACTGCATCCGCAGGCCATTGCCATGGGGTTGGAGCGGGTGCGTGTTGTTGCTGAATCGATGACGTTGGCGCGCCCGGCGCGTTACGTCATCAGCGTGGCCGGCACCAACGGCAAGGGTTCGACGGTGGCCTTCATCGAAGCCATCGCTGCCGCAGCGGGCTTGCGCGTGGGCGCTTACAGCTCGCCGCATCTGCTGCGCTACAACGAGCGCCTGCGCATCGATGGGGCGGACGTGGCCGATGGCGAGTGGATCGCTGCGTTCGAGCGGGTGGAAGCCGCGCGTGGCGAGGTGGCGTTGACGTATTTCGAGTTTGGCACGCTGGCGGCGCTGGATATCCTGGCGCGTACTGGCCTCGATCTGGCGGTGCTGGAAGTGGGCCTCGGCGGGCGACTGGATGCGGTCAATCTGATTGATGCCGACGTGGCCGTGATCACCAGTGTCGCGCTCGACCATCAGGCCTTGCTGGGCGCCGATCGCGAACGCATTGGCCATGAAAAGGCCGGGATCATGCGCGCCGGCCGGCCGGTGGTACTGGCCGAGGCCGATCCGCCAAGCAGCGTGTTGCGGCATGCCTACGCCATCGGTGCCTTTGCCATTCGCGCCGGTTGCGATTATCGGATAGAGCGTACCGCCGAGCACTGGCGCTGGCTGGAACTCAACGAAACGCTGACGTTGCCGCACCCGGCGATGCTGGCGCCAGCGCAGCTCGACAACGCGGCGGCAGCCATCGCGGCACTGCGCGCGCTGGATCTGCCGGTATCCAGAGAAGCCATCGCGCAGGGTGTGGCGGCGATGCGGCTGCCCGGCCGTTTGCAGCGCATGGTCATTGCCGTCGCCGGTGGCGAAGCCGAGGTGGTGCTCGATGTCGGCCACAACCCGCAGGCGGCCGCGCAGATCGCGCTGTGGTTGCAGCACGCCACGGAGCGCCGCACGCTGGCGCTGTTTGCCGCGTTGGGCGACAAGGACATCGCCGGCATCGTCGCACCGCTCACCGGCGCGGTGGCGCATTGGTGGCTGGCCGGCTTGCACGGCCTGACCGAGCGCGGGCTGGAGGCTTCCGCGCTGGCGGCACGGGTGGCGTGCGAACTGCCGCAAGGCGCAATCACCGAGACGGACGACGTGGCTGCGGCATTGGCGATGGCGCGCTCGACCCTGCGCCAGGGTGATCGCTTGCTGGTGTTTGGCTCGTTTTACACCGTGGCAGCGGCGCTGCGCGAGCTGCCCGCGTGGTGTCAACGCGCCCCGGTTTGAGGCCTGCGGCCGCACCCCGGGCTGCAACGGAAACTTGTGTGGGAGCGTGCCTGCACGCGAAGCTTTTCGCGAGATTGATGCATCGGCAGGCCGGCTCCCACAAAGGCATGGCCGAACCGACATCAACACCTTGCCAGTCACGCCTCAGCGTACTGCTGTGGTTGGCCCATGCCCGCGTTATAATTCTTGCCTTGCCGTCGTCGGGTCGTGCGCCATGCATTCCACGTTGAAACAGCGTCTCATCGGCGCCGCCGTGTTGATCGCGTTGGCGGTGATCTTTGTGCCCATGCTGGTGCAAAGCCCCGGGCCTGAAACCGGTGTTGGCGATCTGTCGCTGAGCATTCCCGAGCAACCGCCGCGTGCCGTGCAAACGCAAGAGCTGGCGTTGCAGTTGCCAACCACCACGCCGCAGCCAGCGCTCGATCCACTGCCGGACGATCCGGGCCGGGTGGTTACCGTCGATGCCGATGCCAGCACGCGCAGTGATGCGTTGGCCGGTAACGAGCCGCTGCCAGCGCCGGAGCCCGCGACAGCACCGCCGGCCGTTGCTGTCGACCCGCCTGCGGTGAAACCTGCTGTGCCAACCAAGCCTGCAACGCCGCTGCCGGTGGTGCCCAAGCCCGCGCCTGCCACCCCCAGTGTGCCCAAGCCGGTGCCAGCGCTGCGCGCTGCGAGCGGCACGTATGTGGTCAATCTGGGTACCTATGCCAATCTCGACAATGCCGGAAAACTGCTGGCCGCGCTGAAGGCGGCGGGCCTTGCGGCAACCAGCGAACCGCTGACGGTGGCCGGCAAGCCGGCGTTGCGTTTGCGCTTGGGCCCCTATGCCCGGCAGGCAGATGCGCAAAGCGCGCGCATCAGCGCCCTTGCGATTCGTTCGGATCTGCCGGCGAGCGTGATCGCTTTGGATGGCGCCGCAGCGAGCGCGGCACCATTGCCGCCAGCGGCTGCGGCGAAGGCGACGGTGGGCTACGCGGTGCAGGTCGGCGCGTTCACCGACAAGGCGGATGCGGTGACCTTGGTTGAACGCCTGAAAAAGGCCGGTTTCATCGGCTTTTTCGAGCCGGTAAAAACTGCTGGCGGCACCCTGTATCGGGTCCGTGTCGGGCCGGAAATCAGCCGCGCCGAGGCAGAAACGCTGCGCGCCAGCGTGGCGGAAAAGCTCAGGCTCGATGGCATCGTGGTTGGCCACCCATGAGCCACGGGTTGGCACCTTGAATTGGGTGGATTGGCTGCTGGTCGGGATCATTGCCGGATCGGCGCTGATCGGCCTGTGGCGTGGCTTTGTAGTGGAAGTGTTGTCGTTGCTGGTTTGGGTTGCGGCGTTCTGGCTGGCGCTGCATTACGGTAGCGATGTGGCGGCGCTGTTTGCCGATCGCGTCGATACGCCATCGGCGCGCATGGCGCTCGGGCATCTGCTGTTGTTCGTGCTGGCGATCATTGTTGGTGGCTTGCTGACCTGGCTGATCGGCAAGCTGGTTCGCGCGACCGGGTTGTCGCTCATCGACCGCCTGCTGGGTCTGAGCTTCGGCCTGCTGCGCGGTGCTGGGCTGGCGGTGGTGCTGGTGCTGGTGCTGGGGTTTACGCCGTTGCCGAGCGATCCGTGGTGGCAGCGCTCGCAACTGCTGCCCAGCTTTGAACATGGCGCACAGTGGCTGCGCGGCTGGCTGCCAGAAGCAGCAGCGCGTGAGGTGCATTTTCCGCAGCGCTGGCTGTTGCAGATGCCGGTGATTCCGGGTAGCCAATTGCAGGACGATAGCGCGGGCAAGCCCGTGTCGAATCAGGAGTAGGGCATGTGCGGCATCATTGGAATCGTGGCAACCAGCGACGTCAGCGCCGCCTTGTATGACGGCCTCACCGTACTTCAGCATCGCGGCCAGGATGCCGCCGGCATTGCCACCGCCGAGGGCCGCTGCCTGCATCTGCACAAGGGCAACGGGCTGGTGAAAGACGTGTTTGGCGAAGCGCAGATGCGCCTGCTCGGCGGCCGCATCGGCATTGGCCATTGCCGCTATCCCACCGCCGGCTCGGAGGGCTCCGACGAAGCGCAACCGTTCTATGTCAACTCGCCGTACGGCATCGCGCTGGCGCACAACGGCAATCTGATCAATACCGAGGCACTGCGGCAACTGGTGTTCGAGCGTGATCGCCGCAACATCAACACCCAGTCCGATTCGGAAGTGCTGCTCAATGTGTTTGCGCACGAGCTGGCGCAGCAGCCGGTGCTGAATCCCGATGCGGTGATGAACGCGGTGGCGGGCGTGCATCAGCGCTGTCGCGGTGGCTACGCGGTGGTTGCCCTGGTGCTGGGCCTGGGTCTGGTTGCGTTTCGTGATGCCAACGGCATTCGTCCGCTGGTGCTGGGCCGGCGCGAAAGTGGCGATGGCGTGGAATATGCCATCGCGTCGGAGAGCGTGGCGTTCGACATCCTTGGTTTCACCCGGGTGCGCGATGTGCTGCCCGGTGAATGCGTGGTGGTTACCGCCAACGGCGAACTGCATGCCAGGGTATGTGCGCCGGAACAGGCACACACGCCGTGCATTTTCGAGTTCGTGTACTTCGCACGCCCGGATTCGATGATCGAGGACGTGTCGGTACACAAGGCGCGTATGCGCATGGGCGTGAAGCTGGGCGAAAAGATATTGCGCCTGCGCCCCGAACACGATATCGATACCGTGGTGCCGATCCCCGACACCTCGCGTACCTCGGCGCTGGAGCTGGCCAATGTGCTGGGCGTGAAGTACCGCGAGGGATTCATCAAGAACCGCTACATCGGCCGCACCTTCATCATGCCCGGCCAGGGTGAGCGCGTGAAATCGGTGCGTCGCAAGCTCAACCCGATCTCGCTGGAGTTCAAGGGCCGCGTGGTGCTGCTGGTCGATGATTCGATCGTGCGTGGCACCACCTCGCGCCAGATCGTGCAGATGGCGCGCGATGCCGGCGCGCGCAAGGTGTATCTGGCCTCGGCCGCACCGCCGGTGCGCTATCCCAATATTTACGGCATCGACATGCCGGCACCGGAAGAACTGATTGCCCACGGGCGCAGCGAGGAGGAGGTGCAGCAGTTGATCGGCTGCGATTGGCTGGTGTATCAGGACATCGCCGATCTGGAAGCTGCTTGCGCCAGCCCGAACCAGCGCAAGCACGGCTTCGATTCGTCTTGCTTTACCGGCGAGTACGTTACCGGCATCGAACCGGGCTATTTCGAGGGGCTCTCGCAGCTACGCTCGGATGCCGCCAAACAGATTCGGCGCAAGGCCATTTGAGTGGAGCTGGCAAACGACTTGTTCAGCGCCGCACGCGATTGTCTGCTGCAAGCCGACCCGGAACAAAAGCGCGCGCTCACCGCCGCCAGCGCGCAGGCCTTTCGTGCCGGCCAGCTCAGCCTGCGCGGGCACGATGCGCCAATGCCGGCGCTGGTGCAGCCCGGCCGGCCCGAGCGGCCGTACCTGATTGCCGCACGCGATCTGCCGCAGCGCGGCCTCGGCAGTGCCGAGGGCAGGGCGGCGTTCGTGCATGCGATTGCCCATATCGAGTTCAACGCGATCAACCTGGCCTGGGACGCGGTGTATCGCTTCCGTGGCATGCCTGACGCGTTTTACGCCGACTGGGTGGCGGTTGCCGATGACGAGGCACGGCATTTTTGCCTGCTGCGCGAGCGCTTGCGCAGCCTTGGTTTTGATTATGGCGATTTCGCCGCCCACGATGGCCTTTGGGAGATGGCACGCAAGACGGCCAGTCAGTGTCTGGCGCGGATGGCGCTGGTGCCGCGTGTGCTCGAAGCGCGCGGGCTGGATGTCACGCCGGGCATGATCGTGCGCCTGCGTGGGCTCGGCGACCATGCCACCGCCGATATTCTGGACGTGATTTTGCGCGAGGAAGTGGCGCACGTGGCCGCCGGTACCCGCTGGTATATCTGGTGTTGCCAGCGCGCGGGCGTCGATCCGCACACCACCTTCGCGAACCTGCTGCGTGAGCATGCGCGGGGCGCGTTGCGCGGCCCGTTCAATCGCCCGGCGCGGCAGGCTGCCGGTTTCAGTGACGACGAGATGGAACTGCTGGATCGCCTTTCGGCATCGGAGCGACCATGAACTACCGGCTATCGATCGTGATCGTGCTGCTGCTCGCCGCCTGCGGGCCGTCGGTGGAGGAACAGCGTGCCCCGGGTTTCGCCGCTTCGCGGCTATAACCCGGGCTACCACGGCAATGTGTTGATGTGGGTGTAGCCCGGGTTGAAGGCCCGCAGGGCCGAACCCGGGATTGTGCGGGGCTGCGGGTTTCGCTGGCATCGCGTGCCCCGGGTTACGCGCTTCGCGCTAACCCGGGCTACAAAAGCGCGAGGTGT